>Ga0214923_10006552_pt1 | contig 13030 bp, 10 predicted proteins | sample LL1510_MetaG_FD_177993 | JGI IMG/M metagenome (GOLD analysis project Ga0214923, IMG submission 177993) | Freshwater microbial communities from Lake Lanier, Atlanta, Georgia, United States - LL-1510 | ecosystem: Environmental > Aquatic > Freshwater > Lake | place: USA: Georgia | collected...
ATAATATTGCTATTCCAAGGTTCAATAATAATTTCAATACCGAAAATAAGCATTTAGAAAATAAAATGACTAATATACTTTCTTTTTTTAATACTAATTCATTAAATAATAGGTATAATGAAGATAATTCTATTCAAGATACTTCTAATGAAGATACTTCCAATGAAGATACTGTAAAAAACGAATATTATAATATCAAAGATAATATTGCTGACAACACTAAAGGTTACGATTTTAAATTGTTTGAAAATGATTTAAATGGACAATATAATATAGGAGCAAAATATTATCATTCTTCAAAAATTAATAAAAAATTCCCTTATACTTATACTTATAGTATAAGTTTTTACATATATATAAATCCACAACCGACAAATACTTCTATTGCTTATACAAAAGATACAGAATTGTTTAATTATGGTTTTAAACCCGTAATTTATTACAATGGCAAATCTAGAAAAATTATTATAAAATCCAGAACAATAAATAATAAAGCAGACCAATTGGATACTATATATGAAATGACCAACGTAAAACATCAAAAATGGTTATATTTTGTTATTAATTATGAAAATAATATTATTGATGTGTTTATTGATGGTAAATTAGTAGGTTCAAAAAACAATGTAACACCTTATTTTATTGGAGATAATGTGACTATAGGAGAAGACGATGGAATACATGGAAGTATTAAAGAAATATTCTACTTTGATAAAATAAAAACTCCTGATTCCATACAATTTTTATCTAGTTTAGCAAGAAACAATAATGGAATTTAAAAAATGTTATAATGGAATTTAAAAAAATACAAAAATATAATTTAAAAAATACAAAAATAGAATTTAAAAAATACAAAAATAGAATTTAAAAAATACAAAAATAATATAATATTTTTATATAGTAATATTTTATAATGAAACCTATAAATATAATTATCATAGTGATTCTTGTTTTAGTATTATTCTGGGGAATGAACAATATATTTTTTAAAACCAATATAATTTACGACAAAATGTGCGAAGCATCTAAAGAACCAGAACCTGCTGTATCTGATACGGTTTCCAGTAATAATGTAATAACTGCCAAAGATATACCAGATACAACCTCATCTAATTTTGCATTAAGTGTCTGGTTTTATATAGATAATTGGGGCTATAATATTTCAGAAGAGAAAAATATTTTATTTATGGCTAATAGTTCTAATTCTCGAACAGCACCCAATTTAGCAGGAACGCTTACTGGTCTTAGTAAAAAAGTAAACCACACTACACAAACTAGTGGCCCTCGCTATAAAAATATCAACATAGCATTAGACACATATGAAAATAATTTATTTATAGATATAGAATGTTTCCCAGATAGAAGATCTAGCGCATCTACAGCAACTAGTACGGTTGATGAAACAATTTATACCAGATATAAAATACCTAATATAGCAGTTCAAAAATGGAATAATTTAACAATAAGTGTTGATACTCGAACATTAGATGTATATTTAGATGGTAAATTGAGAAATTCATTTATTATGCATGGATTATATAAAAATTACTATGATACAGATATTAAAAAAAATATCTATTTAGGAACTATTCCAAACTCTTCTAATTCTAATAATAGCTTTGAAGGTTTTATAACTCGTATTCGATATGTTGGTGATTCTATTAATCCACAAGTTGCCTATGACATTTATAAAGAAGGAATAAATGCTTCTTTGGCCAAGTCATTATTTAATAAATATAGCTTAAAGGTAAGTTTCTTAGAATATAAGACTGAAAAAGCAAGTTTTCAAATTTAAAAAAGCATTTTTAAAAGCAATTTTTTAAAAAAAAAAACAATTAAAAATATTATATTATTTTATATTATTTATATTAGTTATATATAATATAAAAATAATGACTAGTAATCAAGGAATATTTGGAAATGTTAATAAATATTTTAACACAATGATCCCATTTGAAACGCAAAAAAAAATGGGCAATTTAAACGAATTTTTATCTTCTAATACAATGATTGCTAGAGTGACTTTCTTATTAGGGGTAATTGTTCTTTTTTCAATAATATTTTATGTTGCAAGTAGAATAATGTATTTTGTATTTGCACCATCAGGAACGCCATATTTAATTTCAGGAATGAAAGATGCTACAGAAGCAATAACTATTAGTCAAAATATGAAAGATAAAAATTCTATTCCTGTTTTACGAAGTATGAATGAATATGGTGGTGTAGAATTTACATACTCATTTTGGATATATGTTAACAATATAGAACACGGTTCTACAATGGAGTATAAACATGTTTTTAATAAAGGTTCTCCACCCAATTCTATAGGTGAATCAAATAATGGAGAGGGCATAGCAGGACCAAATAATAGCCCTGGTGTTTATCTATATACTGGAAAGAGAAATATTGGTTCTAATTTATTGGAAAGATTTCCTGTTTTAGGGATGTTAGTAAGAATAAATGTGTTTCATAATAATGACAACCCAAGTAAACCATATTACGATGATATATATGTAGATGCAATACCAATTAAGAAATGGGTAGGTATTGTTATTAGAGTAACATCACAAAATATTTGTGATATTTATATAAATGGTAGTTTAACAAAGCGCCATAAATTATCTAATATTGTTAAGCAAAATTATGACAATATATATATAAATTATAGTGGTGGATTTTCTGGTAATTTATCTGATTTAAAATATTATAATTACGCAATAGGAACTTTAGAAATAGATTCATTAACTAGTAAAGGACCAAATCTTAAAATCCAGAAAAATACTAATATTGAAAAATCAAAACCCCAATATTTATCTTCACATTGGTATTCTAGTAATACTGATGTATTAACATCATAATAGTATCATAATAGTATCATAATATTATCATAATAGTATCATAATATTATCATAATAGTATCATAATATTATCATAATAAGTATCATAATAGTATCATAATATTATCATAATAAGTATCATAATAGTATCATAATATTATCATAATATTAAAATTTATGTAATAAGTTATAATTTAAATATCCATATTTATAAATATATATTATAACTATGACTATTTCTAATACTAGAAATCATTATATTATTTTATCAAACAATATAATAAATACGAAAAATGTCGGGACAAATTTATATATAAAAACAAATATTATTAATTTAAATAATAATATTAATGATGATATTAGTTGGCAAAATATTTTTAAAAATTTAAATAATAATTATAAAAATAGAGTAATTTTGAGTGGAACAATAAATAATACAATACTTGGTATTTCTACTTCTACTTCTAGTTGTTTAATTACTAAAAATAATATGAAAAATAATATTAAATTTATTTATGATTCATCTAATAATAGCAACGGTAAAATAGCATTTGTAAAAAATTTAGACATTAATGATAATTCATTCAATAATTTATTTAATGATTTAAGTAATACAGTTTTTGAAAATAATAACTCCTATTATATTAATAACTCATACAGTAATATTTTATATAATCGTTTTATATATCATTTAAATTATTATTTTAGTAATTCTGATATTTATAAAATAAATTTCAGAGATTACTTATATAAATATAGTAATGAAATAAGTAATAATTTAATAACATCAAATAATATATCAACAGATATATGCTATAATAACATAGGTTATACTATTAATAATATAACTAATGATTTTTCTTTTATAAATACTACAATAGACAGTTCAAACATTATAAACTTTAATGTTAATGATTATAATTCATTGCTTATTGATAATAGTAAAAATAATTTTAATTTTAATAATAATGATACTAGTTTGAATAGTTTAATAAAAAAAGTTGATTATTCAATATATCGTAATATATTCTCTTATAATAAACTTACACTGGATTATAAACATGTTAATTATTATGATATTAGTTTAAGTTATAATTTTAGTTTAAACAATGCTAATTTAAGAGATGTTTCTTATATAAACTTACCTAATAATATTATTAAAACTTTTCTCATTAAGACCAATAATTTTAGTTTATTAAAAAATTTACAGAGCAATAGCAAAATTATTTTTGGTTCAAGAAATATATATTTTAATAACTTAAAAGTATTAGATATAAATAGCAATTTTTATTACAAAACTAGAAATTTTAATAATACTAGTAAAAGGTTAATAGATGTTTCAAATCTTATGTTTATATCACTTGGCAATCAATTAACAGGAATTACTCAACACGACATATTTAATCATGTGCATTTTTCCTATAATTCTAATGGAAAATTAGTTATGAAAATAAAAAAAAATATAAATACGGAAAATATAAACACTAATTTTAAATATACTTCTCTCATACCAAATCTAAATAATTATTATTTGCTAAATATTCCATTAAATTATACCAATGTTAATAATATTAGTAACAATAACAATATTAGTCATAATATTAATAATACAATAAAATATAATAATATTTTATACAATAGCAATAATTCTAATGTGGGTAAGGTTTTTAATTTAAATTTTGATAGTTATTTTGATGCACTAACGAATAATTATTTTACAAATAGTTTTAATAACTTAGCAACTGTAAATAATATACAATCAATAAATTATAACATAGCTAACACCGCTATAAAAATGAAATTTAAAAATATAGTAAAGATTCCTGATTCTATAAGACTTATAAATAGACGCGAATTGTTGGCAGGAATCTTTTCAATAAACTCCGATGAGGGTTATGATTTAAGATATAACTATAATGAATATTTCTTTTTGTCTAACAATTTAGATTTATTATTAGATTTAACTCCTTTAGGTTTAAAAGAAAATTATTTTCTAAATTATTATGAATATGGTTATGGTTTATTAAATTTTTATAGTTTATCTATTAGTAATTTAATTAAGACTAGTGGAGGAAGTGATTTTACTAATGTAGATTGTATTTATATTTATCATGATCCTATTAACGACCCAGATGAACGATTTAGATATCCCAATAATAATATTGAAATAAAATTTGATACAGAGATTGATACATTATCAAAAGCAATTGAGCAATATCGCGGAAGTGGAGGACGCACATCAACTACAAATGCTGCATTTGTTCCTGCGCAAAATGGTAGTAATTTATCAAGAAAAATGATACAAGGCATTATTGGATTAAATAATATTCCAAAATTATTATCTATTAAACCATATGAACCTAGTTTTATAAATGGAAGAGGCTTTACTACTCAATTTCAAATCGGCGATACTTGTATTGATTCTACTTGCGACAAACTTGCTGTTAAACAAAATGCGATAAAACATGATTCAGTAAAGAACAATAGAATGTTTGCATCAAACTCACTAAAAAAACAAAATTTTGCTAATATTGTTAGATCAAATGTTCGAAATAACTTATCACAAGAATGTATAAATAATGGCATTATTACAAATAATGTAGTATCTATTAATAACACATTAAATGATCCAACATGTAATAGCGTAAAAAAATACACTCCTTTTGTAATGTTTGCAAAAGGCAAAGGAAAATATTTATCAGCATAATAGCAATATGTTATTTATTTATTTATTTATTTATTTATATTTATAAAAATAAATAAATATACATAAAATTATATAAAATTATATAATAATTATGATAATGCAGGGCGTTGATTAATCTCATAGACCATTGGATAAGGCATTATAATGGTTTGTGGTCTATCAAAAAAATCTTTAAATTCCAAATTTGTAATGTTTGGAATAATAGGTTCGCAATGAGTTTCTAAATTAGTTGAACCTATACCTCTTAGTTGTGATTCAATATCTATAGAATTATGAGATAGTGCTTCTCTGGAAATATGACTTGGCATATATCCTAATGAGGGAATACATTCACTAATAGGTCTTCCATATGAGGAGTGTGAATATATATTTTCACGGAATATTTTTTCAGTATTAGACTTTTCTAAATTATAATTCAATTGAGTATTTTTATTTCTTGTTGAAGTCATAATATTATTATATAATCTAAATTATTATTTTAAATTTATATAATTTGAAATACTAATTCAAATTAGTATATTTGCAAATTTTTGGAAATATAGAAACTATGCACAAAATGAATACTCCCCCTACTGATTGCATATATGGTTTATTAAATATATATTATATATATTTATTTATTAGCATTATTAAAAAGTTCAAAATGTGCAAATTTTGAGAAAATAAATTTCAAAATTTTTTTGAAAAATGGACATTTATAAATGTCCAATTTCTAAATTTGTACCCTTTTATAAAATTTAAAATAAAAACTTTTAAAAAAGCACTTTTAGACCTTTAAGGTCTCATTGCGAAGTTTTTCTCATTAAAAACGCAATGCATAATTTTTTTGAAAAATTATATTTTCAAGCAAAAATATTTAGGGGTTTTTTTATATATCCTATAATGGTATATAATGGATACACAAATTTTACCCCAAAAACCCCAAATTTTTACTTGCAAAAATTGTGAGTTCATATCGAGCAACAAAAAAGATTATGTTAGACATTTATCAACCCAAAAACATAAAAATAGGGAAAATGATACAAATAAGATACAAAAAAACCCCAAAAAACCCCAAATGCAATACGAGTGCGTAAATTGTAATAAAATATATAAATATAGTTCTGGGTTATATAGACATAAAAAAAAATGTTTGGACCATGAAAACAATGATAATTTAAATCATCAATTATCATTATCAAAAGAATTAATATTGGAAGTAGTAAAACAACAGCAAAATCAAATAAAAGAATTAACTAATACAATAAAAGAATTAATTCCAAAAGTAGGAACTAATATTACAACTACTAATCAAAAGTTTAATATTCAAGTTTTCTTAAACGAAAAATGCAAAGATGCAATAAATATGAGCGATTTTATTAAATCAATAGAGGTTAGCTTGCAACAATTAGATTATACTAAACATAATGGGTTAGTAAATGGATTAAGTAATGTAATAATTGAAAATATGAATAAACTAGGACTTTATCAACGCCCTATTCATTGCACAGATATAAAACGTGAATCATTGTATATTAAAGATGATGATAATTGGGAAAAAGATGTTAATAAGGAGAAAATCAGAAAAGCAATAAAAAATGTATCTACTAAACAATTTTATGCACTTAGCAAATGGACAAAAGAAAATCCAGATTTTCAAAATAATGAAAATAAACAAAATTATTATACACATACATTGGTAGCAATAGCAAATAATAAAGAACATAATGATGATAAAATAATAAAAAAATTATGCACGAGTAGTTATATTAAAGAATAATATATTTATTAAAAGAGAGATGGCATATTTAAACCACCTAAATAATATAGTAAAATATTTATTATTTATTATGATAATAAATAATTTAATAGCAAAACAATATTAACTATTATTTATGGCAAGTTATAACTCAGAATTATAAAACCCTTTAAAAAACAATTTATTTTTGCACAATATTTTTTAATTCAGTAAAATATTTCTTAGTGATGTCTGGTTCTACTTTTAGTCTTTTATCTCTCAAATAATGAGACAAACATTTATGAAAAATATCGAAATAATCATAACTAAATAACATTTGAAATAATGCTGAATTACTATTTTCTATAAAAAAAGAAATGCTTGAATTTTTATATTTTTCCTTTAATGCCAATAAAATAATATCAATTTCGTAATAATTTTGTAAAAAATAATAAATTTTTTCAATATGATTAGAAACAATAGTATCATCATATTTACTAATATTTAATGCTTGTAGTATTTGAATTTGATAACCTGAATTTTGATAATATTCTTCGTCCAAATTTTTATAAGTACATAAAAATTCATTGTTATAGTCCATATTTTCTATATTATTATAATAATCACTTAAAGAAATGTTGTTTGATGACATCAAATATATAAAATAATAACTATAGTTTTAATATAATTATTATTTTATATTTTAATATAATTATATTAAAATATATTTAAAATTTTATTACTTATTGCTTACTATCTTGACTGCGTGCAAATTCTCTAGCACTCATACCGCCTCGTTGCCATCCTTTCATAGCATCATCTTCAATAACATAAGCAGTGTTTGAAACTTTTTCTTGAACGGAATCAATTAATGGATAGTTTTTATATTCTGAAAAAGATTGTTCCATAGTATTATTAACTGTTTTCTTATTTAATTCAAATTGACCTGTTTTTAATTGAAATTCCATATCACAATCTCCTAAACCTTTTCCTAAATAAGGAACTGTCAAGAAGGGTCTGGTCACTAATGTTAATTTGCAAGCCGGTCGTGAAATATGAGTATATTTTAATTCATTATTTGCTTCAATTTCACAACCTTTAATACCTCCTTCGTGAGAACCTTTATAAAAAACGTGAGGTTGCATTAATGCAAAATCTTGTGCTTTACTCATTGGGCACGCCGGATAGTAATTTTCTAAATTATAATTTGCATTATTTACATTTTGAATATTTCGCTGATCAATTGCCGGAGAATCATTGCCTATTCTAGACATTGAGTCAAAAATATATGGAAAAGCAATAGTTGAAGTCATTTATAATAATTTAATATATTATTTTTTTGCTTTATTAAATAATATATTAATAAATAGTTCAAAACTATTTATATATATATATATATTTATAATCTAGTATCACTTATTGAATTTTTTAAGCACATTTCTACATCTCCATCTTTACAAGATGCCATGTTTCCATAGCAAAATCTTGCAAATTCGGATTGATTATTAGGAATTCGAGTATTTGCTGTTGTATAAAATTGCCTCATTGATTGTTCAAATTCAAAATTATCTGCTTCATTAGTAAATAAATTATCTTTAATAGTTTCACTGTTTTCAAAATTACTAGCTATAAAATTTTTTGTTTCTTCATTAATACTATTCTTAACAGCATTATTATATGACGGAGCAGCAGGAAGTTTATTTGGGTTATCTTGTATTTCAGGTAATAATATATTCATAATCGGATTTGATGAAGTCGGATTTGAAAAATTATGTTTGACTTTTTCATATATTTCTTCATTGCTAAATGTTTCTTTAAACTTATTTGAATCATTATTTTTATTTAAAATATAATATGTAAAAATTAAAATTATTATAGCAATTACTCCAGTAATTAAAATTTTTATACTATTTAAAAATAGAAATCCTATAAGTGTTAATAATATTACCAATCTTGTTATAGCATTTATTTTTTGTTCTCGTGTCATATTTTCAAGAGGCCAAACTTCTGTAATAGCATTTTTATCAAGTAAGATAAAAGGATTATTTAACCAAAATGTTTGTGGTGCATCAGTATTATTGTTATTTTCATTTTCATTTTCATTTTCATTTTCAGGATTATTTATGTTATTATCTTTATTAGTATTTACATTCTTATTAATATTTATATCTTTTACATCAACAATATTTCTTCCTATATAAGGTTCATTATTAACCATAATTTAATATATTATAATAAGTTTATAATATATTTTAATAAGTTTATAATATATTTTAATAATTATTTTATAATAAATGTATAAAAAAATTATTAAAATTATGGTTTTATAATAGACTAATTATTTCTAAATAATTATGATGAATTATAATAAGTAGTTTTGCTACTTATTTTTCTTATTTACTTTTCGCTTATTATTAGATTTTCGTTTAGAACTTTCATCACTACACATTGGTTGGGTATTGGCATTTACTTGTTGTTTTTTTATAATATCATCAATAAAACTGGTATTATTTTCCATTTGAGACATTAAAGATGAGAGATTAGCAGTTAAATCGTCTAAATTGATGTTTTCGGAACTAGTATTTGTATTAGTTTTTGGGTTTTTAGAATCATAATTTTCTCTATAACTCATATTAGTTTTATTTGCTTCGCAATTGGTTTCTGCTTTTTTTCTCATACGTTCTTTCATTTTAGACATTTTAACATTTTGTTCCATCATATTTTGAAAAGCAGTTGGATTAACTTTTCCTCCTTTTGGCATAAATTGGTCTAAATTCATAGATTTAATAATATCATTGAAATTTCCCATTCCGGGCATAGATTTCATATTTTTAAAAATATTTGTTGCTTCCTCTAAAAGCTCGCTTTCTTTTAATGACCCATCTTTCATTTTGCTGTTTATTTTATTACTTATTTTACCAATAAGACCTAATAATTTTGCAGGATTTTTCATAAATCCTTTTAATACATCATTTACATCTGTTATATTTTCTGTATCTAAATTCATATCTTTTGTTGTTTCCTCAGCAATTTCTTTAGCGAGCGAACCTATTTTACCATTTATTAATTTATTAATATGTGAAAAGAGTTCCTCTTTATCTGGAATAGCATAATCAGTATTATTTGTTGTTTCCTTATTTTCATCGGCATTATTTCCAGATAAGTCATTAAACATATCAGCAAACATATTAAATGGATTGCTAGATATATCAGCAAACATATTGTTTAAATCTGGCATAGACGACTCATTACTTGACTCATTATTTGAGTCGCATTTCTCTTTAAATGAGAACACCTTTGATAGTTCGTCAATTGTATGTTGTATTTTAGATGAAAACTTATCGCCATCAATAATTTTAAGTAATTCGAGTGAATCACCAAAAAATGAAACATCATCAATAGTGGTAATAATATTGAATAATATTAATTGTAAATATTTCCACAATGTTTGTTTTGTTTTATCGCTTGTGTCATCATAATATAAATCAGAAAATTCAATATCTGGTAAAAAAACAGTATTGATGATTTGTGGATTTTCATCATTAGTTTTAACATTTGGTTTATTTAAAAAAATATCTTCATTTTGATATAAAATATCAATACTTCTTACAGCAAATGTGCGTTTGCAATATTCATAAACATTATTAATAGATTCCATAAAATCAATACTTAATGAAGTTAATTCTATAGAATTAACGTATTCATCGGCATTCATATTATCTTTATAATTTGGTAAGCAATAATTTATAATATTTTGATAATCTTTATTGTTTTGAATAATTAGTCCTAATTTGTCTTTAAAACAATTATTTAAATCAATTATTAAATCTTTAAATATTTTGTAAAAATTTATCAAAGTAATAGCTTTATTAGTTTCTAATAGTGACTCCTTATTAAAACTTGTCATTTATATTAAAAATAATATTATCACTTTAAATAATAAAAATATTATAAATTATAATATAATTTATAATATTCTTTTAAATGTAATGGAACAATAATACTATTTAACTAGTCATACTATTTCTTTGTTGTTCTAAATTTTTAATATTTATGTCTCCTACTTTGTCTGGAACATAATCATCTGGAGGTGTTTCTATTTTGTCGCTATAATCAATAGTAGCATAACTATATAATTGTCTTAAACCACCACTGCCTTTTGCTGATAAATCATCACTATTTTGGTCTAAAAAACTAAAGTTATCAGAAACTACTCCTGCAGACATTCCGTCAAATTTAAAGGCAGATGGTTCCATGTTAAAATTTGTTGCTTTTTGAACAACAACTTGTTCAATGGGTTTTAAATAATTGGTAATATTGTCACCATATAAGACTTTATAATTATCATTAATTAACATTAGTGCTGGAACCGCATTAATAGTATTTGGTAATAATATTTCTTGATTATTTTCCAATATTACATAAGTAGAATTATTTTTTTGTATTCGTTTGTCTATGCAAATATAATGAATGTTATTTTTAATTCCGGATTTAGATAATATTATTAACAACTTTTTACAATTTTCACAAAAATTACTATAATATAATATAGAACTCATCTAAAAAGTTGTATTATTAATTTTTACTAATAATTTTTAATATATAATTAAACTAATTATTTTATTTTATTTTATTTTATTTTAATTATTTTATTTTAATTATTTTAATTAAAATAAAAATTGAAAAATATAAGATGTAGTTATATTTATATAATTATAAATGTCTTCTAAAGCAAAAATTTCTAATGTGCAAGAGCAAAATGGAACATTGAGTTTTACTTTAAGCAATGTAAATGTAAGTTATGCTAATGGGTTGCGTAGAGTAATTTTATCAGAAATTCCAGTTATTGCTATTGAAAGTTATCCATATGAAAAAAATAATGTAAATATTTTTACCAATAAATCTCGTTTAAATAACGAATTAATTAAGCAACGATTAAGTTGTATTCCTATTCATATTGATGCTTTACAAGATTTTCCATATGATGAATATGTTTTAGAAGTAAATAAAGGTAATGAGTCAAATGTTATTATTTATATTACTAGCGAAGATTTTCAAATTAAAAATATTAAAACAGGCAAATACTTAACTCGTGGAGAAGTGCAAAAGATTTTTCCTCCCGATCCAATGACAGGAGATTATATTGATCTACTCCGTTTAAGACCAAAAATTGATTCTAATATGGATAAAGAACAATTACATTTAGAAGCAAAATTTACTATTAGTAATGCTAAAAATGACGGAATGTTTAATGTAGTAAGCACTTGCAGTTATGGGAATACTTTAGATCAAGTAAAAATTAAAGATGCTTGGGAATCAAAAGAAACTGAATTAAAATTAAAATATGGAAAAGAAGAAATTGAAATTATGAAAAAAGATTGGATGATTTTAGATGCTAAGCGCATTTTTGAAGAAGATAGTTTTGATTTTATTATTGAAACTATTGGTATTTATGATAATTTTAAACTAGTTGAAATTGCCACAAATTTACTAATAAAAAAATTATTTAATTCACTAAAATTAATTAAAGAAAATATGGATCTTATCCAAGAAATTGAAGATACTATGGAAAATTCATATACTATTAGGTTAGAAAATGAGGATTACACTATTGGTAAAATTATTGAGTTCAACTTTTATGATAAATATTTTATTAATTCGAAAAATTTAAATTATGTTAGTTTCTTGAAGAAGCACCCTCACGACAATTTTAGTATTATTAAATTGTCTTATAAAAATCAGATTACAAAAGATGATATTTTGCTAAAT
>Ga0214923_10006553_pt1 | contig 13030 bp, 15 predicted proteins | sample LL1510_MetaG_FD_177993 | JGI IMG/M metagenome (GOLD analysis project Ga0214923, IMG submission 177993) | Freshwater microbial communities from Lake Lanier, Atlanta, Georgia, United States - LL-1510 | ecosystem: Environmental > Aquatic > Freshwater > Lake | place: USA: Georgia | collected...
TAATTGTTCTGTGTTGCCAGGGCCGGCCCTACCTGCTTTGCCACCAAAAGACACCGCAACGGCATCACCAAAATGCACTGACCCGTCTTCAAGCTTGATTCCCACGCCAACTACGGGAGCGGGTGTACGGATATAGGGGTAACGGTCATGGTCTGTTTTTGTGTGGTAGCGATCTTCTGGTGGTATAAATTTCGACCTGATTTTGTCGATATCTTCGAAAAAGTACCCACCCCAGCCGTTGTAGGTTACAACCTCTTTGATTTTTTGTGGCTTTACCCCGGCCAAAGTTTTCTCCAGACCCGATCAGTGATGTTAGCTTTCGATCTTGACCCAAACACTTTTTACGCGGGTATAACTATCAAGGGAGTGAATAGCCATTTCCTTACCCCAGCCACTTTCCTTAAAGCCACCAAAGGGTGCCGCAAAGTCATAACAACCATATCGGTTGATAAAGACTTGACCTGCATCAAGTTGCCCCGCTACCCGCAGTGCTCTATCGATATCTTTCGAGTAAAGTCCAGCAGCTAGGCCATATTTTGAGTCGTTGGCAAGCTGGACGGCTTCAGCCTCTGTTTTGAATTTACTGACCGCAAGCACCGGGCCAAAGATTTCTTCTTGAAAGATGGTCATTTTGCTTGTGACGTCAGTGATAATGGTGGGGCGAACAAAATAGCCCTTTGAGTTTGTGCCGGATGTGTCTCGAGTTCCGCCGGCAACAATGCGGCCCCCTTCTTTTTTGCCAATTTCGATATAGCTCAGGATTTTTTTCATGTGATCTTCAAAACACTGTGGGCCTTGATTGGTATCTGCAGAAAAAGGATCGCCACATTTGATCGCCGCAGCTTTTTTGGCCAGTTTTTCCATGAACTGATCGTGAATACTTTCGTGAATGATCAGCCTTGTGGGTTCCGAGCATTTTTCGCCCTTGTGTGAGAACATCGCCGTGAAAGACCTGTCGGCCACTGCCTCTAGGTCTCCGGCGTCTTGGAAAATAATATTTGGGGATTTGCCGCCAAGCTCTAAGGTAACAGGTTTTAAATTTGATTCTGCTGAAGCTTTTAGAACATGGCGTCCTGTAGATGTTCCGCCTGTAAACGAAATCTTATTAACGGCAGAGTGCCTTGTTAATGCGTCACCCGTTGTGGCACCGCCTAGGACAACGTTAAAAACACCGGCTGGCAAGATTTTCCTATCACGAATAATTTCAGCTAGACGCACCATGGTAAATGAAGTCTGTGGCGCAGGTTTTACGACCACGGTGTTTCCCATGGCGAGGGCCGGTGCGATTTTCCAGCAAGCTAGAAGCAAGGGAAAGTTCCACGGCACTACCAAGGCGCAAACGCCTACTGGCTCGCGCTTGGTAAAGTTTAGAAAACCTTCGGCAACAGGGCTTGTTTCGCCATATAGCTTATCCACCCAGCCTGCGTAGTAATCAAAAACATCAGCACTTTCTGGGAGATCGTCAATATATGACTCCGCGTAAGTCTTCCCATTTGAAAGTGTTTCAAGGGTAGCGAGCTCTGCCCGGTGTTCTCTAATTGCTGACGCAATCTGGCGAATCTTTTCAATTCGTTCGTACCGAGTGAGGCCGCGCCAAGCCTTGTCATGAAATGCTTTTTGAGCGGCAAGTACTGTCTGATCCACCTGGGTAGGGGTTGATTCAAAATGGGCGGCAAGTGGGCTGCCATCAGCTGGGTTAAGTGGCGTGTAGCTTGTGCCGGACGGCACAAGTGGCTCGTTGCCTGCAAAACCCGTGATTTTCTTCTCAAGCCATTTCTTGGCCCAGTCGCGGCATGGCGGTGCAATAGTGGTCATTTAGTCACATCCTTGTGCTTTAGAATTTCCGAAAATTTAAAATGTTGGTTTTGTTGCTAAAGCTTTCTGGCGGCCGTACCGCATTTCCAGCAAATGAGGCGTGCTGCATACATTTGGCTGGGAATCAAACCCGAATAAACCCATGAGTCTTGTGGTCTTGCCTTTTATCGGTGTGACCCGGTGAATGGAATACCGTCCTTTGAAAAGTAAAAAAGTTCCGGGATGGTTTTGGATCCGAGTAACTCTTGATCTGTCGCCTTTAAGAAGTTTTTTTACTTCATCATAGTTCTCAGATTTGTCGTTTCGAATGAGTGGGACATATTCGAACTCTCCACCGGCTTCGGAGTTTTCAACGGAAAGCGACGTGACAAAATCTGTTTGGTCAAAATGCCAGCGAAGATAGTCGTCCTCACCCATAACCGACAAGTTAAGTCCTCCCATTGGGTCACCGTAACGGTAAATCGCTGGTAGCTGCATGATGGTACCAACAAAATTCATTAATGGGTCATACTCGTAAATTCTTCTTAGAAGCGATATCTCCGGAAACTGATCGTAGGCAATCACACCGACCCGGGTGGTCTCAGTCATGTTTAGAGGGTGATCTTTTGGAAGTTTGTCATCACCGGGTGCGAGGTAGGGATTACCTGTGACAGGTTTAAAGAAGGCGTTTTTTTCGAGGGCTCTGCTTTCTTGTTTTAAAAGTTCTAAGGCTCTTGGCGTCACAAAATCAGGGAGCTCACAAGCGCCGAGCTCTGCAATCGACTTGCGGCATTGTTTAAGGAGCTCCTGTGCTGCGGGGGCTGACAGATCCTTTATCGGGTAGCGTTTGAAATTGATGATATGATCAAAGTTACTGAGCTCTTTGAGCGATTGAATCAGGGCTTCGTTGGACATGATTTTTGCTCTCCCACGATAGACGCCTTTTGGCGTCAAATTACCCGAAATTATCCCAAGATTTAGACTGTAAAACCATTCAAATTAGCAAATAAGCAAGCGCGTGTGCTTAAAAATTAAACATCAGCTTACTTTGAATGAGTCAATTTGGATCGTAAATTTTTTCAACTACCTGAGAGCTAACACCCGACTCAGTGCAGGTGATCGCTTTAAAGTGTATGTATTTCGTAAGCACTGGTTCTGAGAAAACTCTCGAATCGCAGGTTGGATCGGGTGGAATCACTGCACGATCGTTTGTAAAAGTCCAATGGACCGTGGCGTCGTTTGGCACGTTGGTTGCTTTTATTTTTTGACAGGGTTTGCACTCATTAAATTGCGGTGGCGAAATAAGACTTGCACCTGCCTTAGGACGAGTTGCTGAAAAAATCAAATCAGGATTTTGCGGTAAATCATGCGGGCGAGTGGGTTCAGTGCTTAAATTCCTTAATTTAACTAAAAAAGTTATGGGATCAGGGTCTGCTAATGGAATTAGGAACAAAGCTTGATAGAACTCAGACGGCGATGAATTTTCAGGTTCTATGTTTGGACTTAGTGAGGTTTTTGCATAAAAATCGAACGCATATCCCGGTGCGGGTGAGATAATCTTATCGTTATTAGCCGATCTTATTGCGCACCCAAAGGCGGTGTTTTCATTGTCCCCACCGACACCTGCTTCACAGGTAAGATATGCCCCCGTGACCACCGCTGGTTCAGATGCAGTGGTGTCTAAATTCTTGTCCTTGGGCTTCTCTTTGCGACCAGTTCCCGTGCCAGAAAATCCGGAGCCTTTGCATCCAAGCTGGAAGGTGCTCATTAGCGCGATAAGTAAGATTGGTCTAATGCGCATGAATATCCTGTCTGGGACAAAATTAGTGACCACTTTTCGGTGAGAATCCAGTACAGCTTAAGATATCCTGAATTGATATAATAATAATTGGCTGTTACCGCTATTTAAATGTGTACCTCGAATTCGATCTTGGAGGGGGAGAGTTGTCAAAACAAAAGCCGGGGCATCTGGGGGAAAAATCCAGGTGTGGATGGGCAAAGGGTGATATCTACGAACGATATCATGATAAAGAATGGGGTAGGCCCGTACGGGATGATCAGAAGCTGTTCGAGTTTTTGGTTCTTGAAGGCGCCCAGGCCGGCCTATCTTGGATCACGATTCTTAAGAAAAGAGAAGCTTACCGCAAAGCCTTTTCAAAATTTGATCCTGAAAAAGTGGCTAAATTCACTCCTGTGAAGGTTAACCAGCTCCTGAAAAATAAGGAACTGGTTCGCAATCGTGCCAAAATTGAATCAGCAGTCATAAACGCTATAGCATTTCTTCGAGTGCAAAAGGAGTTCGGTACTTTTGCTAAGTACATTTGGGGGTTCACCGGAGATGAGCCCATAGTTAAATATCGCAAAGATCTCGGTGATGTCCCTGCGCGAACGTTGGAGTCTGACGCCCTAAGTCGTGATCTCAAGGCGAGAGGATTCAAGTTTGTTGGAACAAAAATCTGCTACGCTTACATGCAAGCGTGCGGGCTTGTGAATGATCACGTTGCGAGCTGTTTTCTTGCAAAAAAAAGAAAAAAAGAACTTAAATAAACCTTATTCGCTTCATTATTTACTCGAAACTCTTAGATTGTTATTCTGTTGGGACAGTTTTACCCAAAAATTGGAGTATTTGACTTGCACTACACTCGACTCATTTTGGTGATGTTACTAGTAATGTTTGCCGTCAGCTGTAGAACAGTGAGCCCCAAGGCTACATCCGACTTGAGCGCAGAAAAGACCAAGGAACGAGCGAAAATTGCTGAGTCGGTCGCGGATTTGTTGGACCTCTATGTGTTCCCTGCGCCAGGAAAGCCTGGTCGTGTAGCTGTTGCAGTTAGTTTACGCCCGCTTTCTAAAGATGAGCCGTTTTTTTCCGAGCAAGTGAACTATGTTTTTTATTTGCGGGAAATGAAAATTATCGACTCCTCCCAAGGTTCTAAACTTCAGACCTGGGGCAGGGGCGAGAGGGCCATCATGTGCTGGTTCAAGGTGCCTGATGACCTGAGTAAACACTCAGGCACCTGCTCAGTTCCGAAGGTTGGCGAAGTTTCCTCGACTTACGGTGAACCCTCGTCAGGAGGGGATGTTGATTTCTTCCACGGTTTGAGACGAGATCCATTTGCATTTGACTCCAAGCAACTAGTAAAACTGCGTCAGCAAGGCAGTCAACCCAAAACCTTCGACAAGCAAAGCAATGCTCAAAACGTTTTGAGTATTGTTTTGGAATTTAGCCCAGCGCAGATTTTCGGTAGGGACGTCGATCTTCTGGCGGTTTCAGCTCAAAGCTATACTACATCGAGTGACGGTAGACCAAAGACGTTGGACCGAGTCGGTCGGCCCGGTCTCGGCGAGATTTTCTTTTACCAAACCTCGAAAAGTGATGACTTGAAGGAAAGATTTTTTAGAGAAAATCCATTGGAGGTTTCAGAAAAAAATCGTGCTCTTTACAGAGACCGCCTGGTAGAGCGTATCAACGATTTTGACAAAGCCGATGGGCAGGTTAATTGGGATGAATCCGCGTTAAACGCTCTAGCAGATTTGTTGGTTGACGATTCCATTATAGTGAATGTCAGTAAAGATAAGAATGGCGAGGAGTTCTTGGACATTGAAAGGGCCGTACTTGATCGTAAAAAAAGCGAAACATTTGGGGGGCGTGGTTTGCAATCTGATACTTGGGGCGTTCTTTTAAAGTGGTCCCAAAGTCATGGTGGCTATCAAGTTCCTCCAACTAAAAAATCCGGTGTCGGAAAATCTTTGAAACAGTTTCCTTACTTAGATACACATGATCCATCGTGGGGTGGGGTGGACCTACGTGAGCGAGCTAGACAAATTCTTGGGCGCTAAAATTAAATAATCAAATTCTAATCAATCAATTTTAAGACATGATCAACTGAGATGTCTTCCATGCACCGGAAGTGCCCGAGTGGACAGCGTTTATGACCATGTGTTCCGCAGGGTCTGCAGGAAAGGTCGATCTCCGCTATTTTACTTCCAACTGCCAATGGAGAGAAGCCCATGGCTGGCACGGTCGAGCCAAAGATTGCTATCGTAGGCACCTGGAACGCCGAAGCATAGTGGATGGGCGAGCTATCATTTGAAACTAGTAGTTTTATTTTCGGGTAAATCCCCAAGAGATCCTGCAGGCTGGTCTTTCCAGCTAGGTTTAGTAAACGTGTTGCTGCAGTCGATGTTGTGAGTTGGCATGACCCTTCGATCAGGTTGCAAGTATCTATATCGTCTCTACCGCCAAGGAGGATAACGGCAGTGTTTTGGCGCTCGAGTAATTTTTTCGTAAGTTGAATAAATTTAGCTACCGGCCATCGTTTCGTTGGCCAAACGCTTCCTGGTGCAATGGCAATCCAATTAAAGGTACTCTCTGCGAGAGCTCCTGCGGGGCCTGGAAGGGGCTTGGCTTGGAGTGTTAAAGGGTTATTTAGTAAGGTGTTTCGGGTGACTCCTATACCCTCAAGTAGCAGGCTGATTCGGTTTGCCTCATGAAAGACCGCAATACGTGGTATTTTTACGTTAGCAAGCAATGACAGGGATGTTTCCTCGTAGGTCACAATAGGAAATCCGAGGAATTTTGCTAGCAAAGTAGACCGTAGGCTCTTGTGGGGCTGAAGAGTCACCGTGTTCCTAAGATTAAGTGCCTTTATGGATTTTTTGACGGCCGTGAAAGGGGTGAACAAGCCGCTTCTTTTTTTGAACTCGTGAATACTTGAGAGAAGGGGATGTTCTGCAAGTGCAGCCGCACCAACTGAGGTTGTGATCATGTGCTGTCGAATCCATGGAGCGGCCTTTGCGAGGGCTGATATAGCAGAAGTAGTAAGGATGATATCGCCAATAAAGCTAGTCTGTAGCCAAACTACATCGCTAATTTCCTCGAGGGCTTTAATTTTTTTGGGTTTGCAGGCGATAGACAAGCGCGTCTTCTCCATTCTTGTAATATCTAGGGCGAGTAATAACTTTTGTGAATCCGAGGCTCTCGTAAAGGTGGGTAGCCGCAACATTGCTGGCGCGGACCTCCAGAAAAATAGAATGTGCTCCATCAATCGTGGCAACTCGCTCTATCAAATCCTTTAATAAAGCGCGAGCGATTCCCCGCCCCCTTTTCGCCTTTCTACAGTAAATAAACAATAATTCGCAGCCCGAGTCCTGAACGGTCGCAAGATACCAGCCATCCCATGAAGAATTCTCGAACGCTGCAGCACTCAAAAATTTGGGACATGTGCGCATAGTTGACTCGCAGCTCTCGATCGACCAAAACTCCCCAGCGGCAAGCCACTCCTCGGCCAATTCTGTTAAGGATTCTGAGATCTGGCTTACACTAGTGATGGGTATTATTTTCATAGTCGGGGGCTGATATTTATCCAAGATTTTGCACCATCAAACAGTCGGACGATGGTACGGCTCTCCAGCTCCGACTCCCAGCTGGAAGATTGGTTTTTTCCGTTTAGGTTTAATGAATCTTTGCCCCGACGATAATTTTCAACAGTCGCTATCTTAAGAATTTCAGCTTCAATTTCTGTATTTGCCAACATCAATTTTACAAAGGCAGCATTGAATTGCGGAGCCGCGGAGGCGGTTTTTTCAGACCTTGCCCGCAGCTTCTGGATCGATTCCTTGGTAGGTCGGAATCCCGACGACTTTGTCGCCTCCTGGTGAATCATCATATCTTTGATGAAAGCATCAAGTGCTATTGTCCAGTTGCTTTCGTTGACGGCTTGGGAAGACTCGGCATTGTCTCGAAGTGATTCTTTGACATCGAGATAGCGCTCTATTTGTAGCTGTGTGTAAGGGATGTTGTTGATGGCAACAACGACACGGTCGGCCACTCTATTGCCGTTTGCTTCGTCTGACCCGGTGTTTCTGTCAGATTTTTGAATGGATTCGGCATGAATCAAATCATTGTGTAACAATGCAAGCAATGATCCAAAGATTATGAGCAAATGGAATTTCATAACAGTGTCAACCTCAAGGATTCGTCTGTGGCATTTATGCGGCTGTCAAGCGTTTAGTTCCAGTCCCAGCAAGGCCTTCCGATGTTTAAGTTTACACGAAACCCGTCGCGCTTAGTATTGAAGATTTGATGGGCTGGTCACTGAATAAGCTCATAATCTAGCAAGAAAAAAAATTTTGGAATCCCTGCTGACAGGGCTTGACAAGACGAGCAAGGCTTGTAAAGCTTGTCGACAGGTTAAACCTGAAACGCTTTTTTTGAACTTCTAGGAGGATCCTATGAACAAGGCAGAACTTATCGAAGCAGTATCAAAAGTTACCGAAATGACGAAAGCCGATACTGAGCGCGCTATCGACGCTCTAATCGACGTTGTTTCAAAAAACATCAAGAAAAAAGACGGCGTCAAGCTTGTTGGCTTCGGCACATTTGCTGTCTCCGCACGCAAAGCTCGCGTAGGTCGCAATCCGCAAACTGGCGAAGAAATCCAAATCCCAGCTCGCAAAGTTCCAGTTTTCCGTCCTGGCAAAGAGTTGAAAGACGCAGTTCGCTAATATTAGCGAGCGTACTTAATAGCTCAAAGCCCCGCACTCGAAGTGCGGGGCTTTTTAGTTCAATTATTTTTGGAATCGAGCTCGTTAAATTTAGCTTGCCCCTTAGACCTCTTCGGCCTCGTCAAGGAAGTCGACTAACTTGAATTTTGTCATATCCCGAGCGGAGACTATTCGCATCTCACCATCGGCATCACTGTCGTCTTCGCGTGCTAAAAGATAGGAATCTTCTTTTCCTTGATAGTTTAGTACGATCCACATTTCTCTTGCAGCTTTGTCGTATACTCGAAAAGGCACCATGGTTTTCAGTCCCCCCAGATTTAGTGAACAATTCTAAAAAGGTTACCACGTAATAGCTGTGGAATATAGCCACATGGCGTTATTGAAAAATATTTCCTCCGTGTGACGGCACACCCTTACCGGCAGGAATGACAAGCGCGAGGTTGGTTTTTTCATTTCCATTGGCAAATGTATTGGGAAGAGCAGTCGAAGGGATAAAGTAGGTTTCTCCTTCTCCCATTTTTACGGGCCGTCCAAATTGACTTGTTGAGGAAATTTCACCTGCTAGTATGAATACTCCCGCAAAAGCGATTTTTGGGCTCAGTTTTATTTTAGAGCGAGAATCCATTTCAATCAGCATAACCTGATACCAGTCGTTGGCAGGATAGATTTTTACAGTCACACCCGCGGCTGGTTTTGTCTCTGTGGACTCCCGTCTCAGCTTATCAACATAGGAAAGTCCGGTTTGCGATTTTGGTTCCAGCAGACTCATTGATTCCGTGATATGAAGCTCGCGCGGTTTGCCGTTTTCTCGGTCCTCTTGCCCTTGGAGATTGTATTTTCGGTTCCAATCCCAGATCCTCCAGGTTTTTCCGCTTTTACCTGCTATAACGCGCTGAGGTTCAAGCAATACGACACCGGCCCCGATGGCATGGGGTACGTGTGGTCTTATCTCAAAATAATCGCCGGGCTTGACTGGTACAAACTGCAACAAATCAGAGCTGAAGCTTCCAGCCTCTAGTCGTCCTCTGAGGTCTTCAGGTTCAATCGGTTGGCTAAATCCTATATATAGACCCGCCCCTGGCTCTGCATCTAGCACAAGCCAGCTTTCGGGTTTGCCGCATTCGCTTGGCTTCAGGAATTTATTATCGTCAGAAGGGTGTATTTGTAGCGATAACGGCCTAGAAGGATTTATAAGCTTCACAAGAATATCACAGGCCGTCCTGCCACTTGCGACCATCGAGCCCGAAAGGCACTCAGAAGTCCGGCAGGCTATAAGATCAGCCAATGTGACGTCTGTTATATGTTCTAGTCTTGAATGGGCTTCTGGATCACATGACAGTTCCCAGGACTCCCCAATTCGTTGGTTAGGAGATTCAGCCTGACGGCGCTTAATTCCCTTAGCCAGGGCATTTCCTGCCCAAGGAGTTCTCGTGAGCGGCATAAAATTGCGTGGGCTCAGTTGGACAGCTGAAGATAAATCTATATTTAAAAGTCCCTTGGGAGGGGATTCGTCAGCCGAAATGGCCACTGAGCCGCTCCCCGCCTAAAATATGGGCGTGAATATAGTCAACGGTCTGGCCGCCGTCTGGGCCGGTGTTTAGCACGGTTCTGTAGCCGTTATTTTCTAGCCCTAATTGATGGGCGACGGCAGCGACTTTCTGGAAAAAAGCACCGACCTGCTTGACGTCCCAGCCGCGCAGTTCACCTAAGTTACGCGCATTTTTTTTCGGGATAACCAGCACGTGGATTTTAGCTTGAGGAGCAATATCGTGGAACGCCAATACCTCGTCGTCCTCGTAAACAATCTTCGCCGGTATTTCTCGGCGCAAAATTTTTTCAAAAATGGTTTCCGACACTTGTAGACTCCCAGGGCCGAACGAAGTTGTAGTCGCATTTGGCGGGATGCTCGTCCTGTGCACAATGCTGAAGAGCCAAGGATAATCAGTAAGTTGTCCACAGGCAAGGGTAGAATTTCAGTTTGAAGCTATTGGCCCTTCGTGGTACCTTTTCCACATAGATTTTAGAGGTCCCGCTCTTATGAGTTATCAAAAAGTTTTAGTCGACAATACAGTTTGCTCCCGCAGATTCCATATGACGTTTGATAGCGAGAGTAAACTTCAGGCGCACGTTGAGGTTGCATGTCCCCACTGTGGGCATGTGGTTTTTGAAGCGGAAAATCACCCTACGGTGAAACTTGTTCGTGAGGAAAACCTGGTGCGAACCACCTCTCTAAGTCGTAATCTGGTTCGTGAATGCGACTTTAAAGATCCTTATCCCGCCCACAAGTGATCCAGACCATTAATAAACAAATTATGGTCATAGACCCAGGCGTTCATACACCTGAGTTGAGCTCTTTCAACCTCATCGCCGGCATGGCTCGAGTTCCTTGCACGTACCATCTTCCGGCGATGTTTGGCTTTGCCTCTTTTCCTGACGATTTGTCGCATCTGGCAGGTGTCATCGTACTTGGAAGTGCCGCCAGTGTACATGAAAGATTGCCGTGGCAGGAGCCGCTCGAGAATTTTGTTTTCACGGTAATCAAAGCAGGGATTCCGTTGTTGGGTTGTTGCTATGGTCATCAGATGATCGCCCACATGTTTGGTGCGAATGTCGGTTTTGTCAGGGAAACGCGCGAAAAATTAAAAGGCCGGCGTGTCATAAAAATGCTTGAAAATCCTATTTGCCCAGCTGGTGAGCGATCAGTCATTGTGACTCATGCGGAAATTATTACAGATGTTCCAGCGGGTTTTAAAGTCATCGCAACTTCAGATGACGTAGAATTTGAGGGTATTGCACACGAGAAAAAGCCGATCTACAGCTTTCAGTTTCATCCTGAGGCTACGGCTGTATTTTTAGCGGGACATGAAATGCTAAGTGAGATTACGCGCACATCATTAAGCGATGGACACGAAATTCTCCGTGGATTTGTGCACATGGTTTTGACCAGGTGACGCCTTCAAAACTGGATATTTTTTGCTGATGGGCAATGACTGCCGACACCTTAAAAAATAATTAGACAATTATTTCAACGTGTTATGACCAAACACTAGACCCCGTGCTAAATGTTTTCTAACTGGTGACGATACCCACCGTAGATCACATGACGTGATCTGGTTTTTACAAACCCTTTGACAGGAGGTCACTACAATGGGAATGAGAATTCGTACAAACGTTGCGTCGCTTACCGCGCAGCGCCGTCTCGGACAAAGCTCCGAAGCGGTCCAAGGTAGCATGAACAAGTTGTCCAGTGGTTCACGCATCAACAAAGCTGCAGATGACGCCGCAGGACTAGCAATCTCCGAAAACCTTCGTGCCGATGTCCGTGGATTGAACGTTGCTCGTCGCAACGCTCTTGACGGTGTATCGTTGGTGCAGACAGCAGAAGGTGGTCTTGAAGAGACCACAAACATGCTGATTCGTCTGCGCGAACTCGCTGTCCAATCTGCATCAGATACAATCGGCTCACAAGAGCGTGAGTTCCTGAACAAGGAATACCTTGCTCTGAAAGACGAGATTGACCGTATTGCTCTCTCAACCGAGTTCAACGGTACGCACCTTCTTATGGGCGATAACACTGGAGACTATTCCAGCGAGCTCATGACAGGCAACACGGGCGCAAACCCGATGGAGATTCAAGTCGGAAAAGACTATTTCTCTGAAAGCGATTCCGTTGACAACCGCAACCCAATCAACATTATCAAGATCGACTTGAGCAAACTTAACGTCTTCACTGAAGGCGAAGGCTCACTTAACCTTGGTCGTGCTGAAGGCGGAACCTCGGTTCTCGATAAAGCCAATGCACAACAGTCGATTGCTGCGCTTGACTCAGCGATCAACCGTGTCAACGAACAACGCGCATATTTGGGCTCTATTCAAAACCGTTTCAACTCGACGATCGCTAACCTCGGTTCGCAAGTCGAGAACCTAGACACAGCTCGTAGCCGTATCCGTGATACTGACTACGCTGCTGAGACTGCAACGTTTACTCAGAACCGTATTCTTGAGCAAGCTGGTACATCCGTACTTAGCCAGGCTAACCAGATGCCACAATTGGCTCTGAGCCTGCTCCAGAACCTGGGCTGATCAATCGTTTCGGTTTCTGATCGATAGTGTCTTTCTGTCTATTCATGTGGGGGGAGGAACCCTCCCCCCACTTTTAAAAAAGACAGCGAGTTCATTGAACGGTCACACGGTTAGTCTCTGGTTTTGGATTCAAGTTCTGCCCAACGTGCGTAAAGTCGGTCAACGTTTGCTTGTGCAATGTCCACAGCCTTGCAGGCTTCTTGAAGCTTCATCGCGCTGGAGGCGATTGCGGGATCTTGCGTTTTGGCCTGGGCATCTGCGAGTTTTTGTTCGGCTTCTAAGATATTAGATTCCATTGAATCCCACTCGCGCTGTTCCATATAAGTTAGTTTTTTACTACCTGATCGTTTCGGAATCGCTTGCTGCTGCTGACTTGCTTCCTGCTGAGTTGATGTTACTTGTGATGCTTGTGCTTGAAATGTCGGATTTTGAGATTTGTTTTCACCTTCGCGGGTTCGAGATTTTTCTCGAGAACGTTGGTGGGATAAGTATTGGGCGTAGTCTGCAAAAAATCCGTGGTCGCCTGATTTCTCTAGTCCGAGGATTCCTGTTGAAACTCGGTCCATCAGATAGCGATCGTGGGTGACAAGGACCACCGCCCCAGGAAACTCAAGGAGATTATCCTCCAAGACTTCCAGTGTATCGA
>Ga0214923_10006554_pt1 | contig 13030 bp, 8 predicted proteins | sample LL1510_MetaG_FD_177993 | JGI IMG/M metagenome (GOLD analysis project Ga0214923, IMG submission 177993) | Freshwater microbial communities from Lake Lanier, Atlanta, Georgia, United States - LL-1510 | ecosystem: Environmental > Aquatic > Freshwater > Lake | place: USA: Georgia | collected 2015-10-15
CGGACGACGGCTACGACGCGGACGACGAGGCCGAGACGGAAGACGAGTTGGAAGCAGAGGAGGACTTGGGATTCGGGGTTCTCCCAGGTCTCGGAGACGATTGAGTGAAAGTCCACAATCTCAACCCCGAACTCCTTGCCGTCGGCTGGGTGGTCGGCCAGCTCGCCGACACGGTGCAGCCGTTCATCCCCGGCCTGACCGGCTCGTTCTTCGTCAAGGCGACCTACCGCCTGCAGCCGGACGGTCCGCCGCTTCCCTGGCCCGACAAGCCGGCGGCCATCACCGGGGACAGGCCGCTGGATGGCGACATGAAAAACGGACTCGCCTACGCATCGGATTTCGTGCCCTACAAGCCCCGGGCCGACTTCGCCATCATCGGCACCGCCTATCCACCGCAGGAGGCGGGCGCGTCGTTCACCGTCTCCGCCCAGATCGGCGCGGTCGTGAAGGAGCTGACCGTGTTCGGACCGCGTGCCTGGGTGCCGCCGCGGTTGTTCGGGAGCGCGCAGCCGGGGCCGGCGGGCCCGGCGACGGCCGTGCCCCTGCGCTACACCCACGCGTGGGGCGGTCCGGAATCGCCGCTCAACCCGATCGGCATGGGGCGGCACGGGCCCGAGGTGCCGCGACTGGAGCCGGAACCGGCCGGATCGCGGCTGCTCCATCTGGGCGACCCCGAGCCGGTGGCGTTCGGGCCGATTCCGCCCGACTGGCCCTTTCGGCGGGAGAAGATCGGCACCTACTCGAAAAGCTGGAAGGCCACCCGCTGGCCGTGGCTGCCGCTCGACTTCGACTGGTCGCATGCCAACGCCACCGCCCCGGACCAGTGGTTCGACGGCTACCTGCGGGGCGACGAGCAGGTCACGCTGCGGAACATGCACCGCACCTGTCCTGCCTACGAGACCCGGCTGCCCGGCGTCAGGGCCCGCGTGTTCATCGAACAACGCACCGACCTGCGCGGCGACGACCTCTCGTTTCGCGAGGTGCCGCTCGACCTCGACACGGTCTGGGCCGACATGGAGTCCGAGCAGCTGGTGCTCGTGTGGCGCGGCCGTGCGCCGGTGCTCTCCGCCAAACTCAAGGACGTGCGGCACCTGCTCGTGCTCCTGGAGCCGCTCGCCGCGCCTCCGCGTTCACTCGGGGAGTTTGCGGCCCTGCTCGCGGCCCGGCACGAGCCCGCCGATATCCCGCCCCCGGCGGCCGCGCCGCCGGCCGCACTCGATGACGAGGCGAAACAGGCGGCCGCGGCGATCAATGCCGCGGCGGAGAAGCTCAACCGCATCGCCGCGGACATGCGGGACATGCGTTCCCAGGTCGACGCGAAGATCGCGGAGGTCACGCAGCTCGCGAGCGGGAAGTTCGAGACGGCGACGGCCGAGGCCAGGGCGAAGGGGGTGGAGCTCGTGGAGCCGACGCGGAGCCTCGACCCGCAGGCCGCGCTCGCGCTCGCGGCTGGCAAGCTGCAGGGCACCGCCGACAGGCTGCGGGCCGTCCCCGGCACGCCGCCCGAGAAGATCGCGGCGATCGAGGCGGTGGTCGCCCAGCTCCAGACGCTGAAGATCCCGGAGCCGCCGCCCATGCCGCAGGCTCCCCCGCGACCGCCCGCGGCCGCGCCCGAGCCCTTCGACATCGAGCGGGCGAGGCGGGGCGAATACGTGCGGGCGACGCTCCAGGACCTCGACTTTTCCCGCCTCGACCTCTCCGGAATCGATTTCACGGGCGCGTCGTTCGCCCGGTCGAAGTTCGTCGGCACGCGGTTGGTGGGCACGATCCTGCGGGGCTGCGACCTCACGCACACCGACTGCGAGGGGGCCGACTTCACGGCGGCGGTGCTCGACGACGCCGACCTGACGGCCGCCTCGCTCCCGTGGGCCCGATTCCCGGGTGCGTCGCTCGGGGCAGCGACGCTCGCCGGCCTCGAACTGGCGAACGCCGACTTCGGCGGATCGCAGGGCGGCCGGGTCGATTTCACGGGGAGCACGCTCGTCGGTGCGATCTTCGCGGGTGCCTCCCTGCCGCGAGCCGTGTTCACGAGAGCCCGGCTCGCGAACGCCGACTTCTCGAATGCGTCGCTCCCCTCCGCGACGCTCGAGTCGGTGGTGGCGATCGGCGTGAACTTCACCGCCGCCACGCTCACCAACATCCGCGCCGGTGGCGGGGCCGACTTCTCCCGCGCGACCTTCACCCGTGCGACGGCGGCCGGCGGCGTGTGGAAGGCGGGACGATTCGACGGCGCCACCTTCGCCGGTGCGACGCTCGTCCGCGGACTCTTCGAGGACGCGTCGCTCCGCGACGCCGACCTCGACCGCTGCGATCTGACGAAGGCCAGCTTCGAGGACGCCGACCTGCGGGGGGCGGTCCTCACCAATGCGAACCTGCTGCGGGTGAACTTCGCGGGTGCCATGCTCGCGGACGCCCGGCTGGACGGGTCGAACCTGTACGAGGCCGAGTTCCGCGACGCCGATCTCGTCGGCGCGACCTGGGAGGATGCCAACGTGAAGAAATCGGGGCTCGCCCACCGATGACCTGGTCGCCGCCGCGGAAGGGAGAACTGCCGAAGCCGCCACCCGGCTATGTCCTCACGATCGAGGAGGTGCTGGATCATCTCGCCAAGGGCCTGCCCTTCGACTCCTGCGCGATCAACGCCCTGAATCTCGCCGGGCGGACCTTCGCCGGCTGCACGTTCCACAGGACCGTCTTCAAGGAGGTCGTGCTCGACGGGGCCGCCTTCGAGCAGGCCCGCCTGTCGCAGTGCGGCTTCATCCGCTGCGTGATGCGGAGCGTGACGTTTCGCCGCACGCGGTTCGACGAGGTCCAGATTTTGCAGGGCCTGCTCGAGAACGCCCGCTTCGAGGAGTGCCGGTTCACGAAGAGCACGGTCGCCGAGAGCGTGCTCGCCAACGCCGGCTTCACGTCGTGCCGGGCACCCCGTCTCGTGCTTCATGCCTGCCCCGCACCGGGGGCGCGGTTCATGGGGTCGAGCCTCGCCGGGGCGTCGGTCACCAAGGGAAGCCTGCGCGAGGCGGTGTTCGAGCAGTGCGATCTCAAGGCAGCCCGGATCCGCGACACGGATCTCGGCGGCGCGCGGTTTCCCGGCTCCCGGCTGAGGAAGGCCCACGTCGAGAAGTCCAGCCTCGTCGGGACCGACTTCTCGACGGCGGTGTTTCGCGACACGTCGCTCGCTGGCAGCACGCTCTCCGCCGCGACGCTCCTTCCTGCGAGGTGCAACGGCCTGTCCCTCGCGAAGGCCGTCGCTCCCGGTCTCGCGCTCGACGGACGATCGGTGCGTGCCGCCTGCCTCGACGGAGCAATGCTCGAGGACGCGGATCTCTCGGAAAGCAACCTCACCGGGGCGAGCCTGAAGAAGGCGCGGCTCGTCGGCGCGCGGCTGAGGAAGGCCACGCTGCGCGGCGCGCAGGCCGCGGGGGCCGATTTCGGCGGGGCCGTGCTGGACGAGGCCGACCTTGCCCGGGCCGACCTGCAGGGGGCCATCTTCACGGGGGCGTCGCTCCGGGCGGCGGACCTCATGCGGGCGAACCTGTTCGGGGCCGTGCTGACGCGGAAGCAGTTCGTCGAGGTCCGCGAGCTGCGGGCCACGAAGGTCTCCGGCATCGACTTCAGCGGGGCCGATCTGTCCGGCCGCGACCTGCACGGCAGCGGATTCGAGAACTGCCGCTTCGCGGGCGCGGACCTGTCGCGGACGAAGCTGCTCGGCGTCACGTTCAGCGCGTGCGACCTGACGGACGCCACACTGGTCGGGAGCGAGCAGGGCGACACGGCGTTCCCGGATTCGCGGCTCGACCGCGCGGACTTCAGCGACGCCACGCTCCTCCGCGGCGACTTCCGCGGCTGCAGCCTCGGCATGACCGTCTTCCGGCGGACGCAGTTTCAGCACACGCTGTTCACCGGCGTCCAGCTGGGCGGCACCGTGCTCGAGGGCGCGCGGCTCTTCAAGTGCCGCCTCGACGACGTCCAGCTCCCGGGCATGTCGTTCGCCGGCATCGACTGCACGCACTCGCGGTTCCAGCGTGCCGACCTGGAGGGCGCCGACTTTTCCGGGGCCGTGCTCGTGGGCTGCAACTTCAGCAGGGCGAACCTCGAGCGGGCGACCCTGCGGGACTGCCGGGCGAGGGCCGCCTGCTTCGGCGACGCCGTCCTCACGGAGGCCGACCTGAGCGGTGGCGACCTGACCCACGCCAGCTTCAGCCGGGCGAGTCTCGGCGGCGCCAGGTTCGACGCCGCGAACGTCGCCCGCACGCAGTTCGACTTCGCCCGGGCCGAGCGGTCGTCGTTCCGGGGGGCGGACCTGACCTTCGCGGATTTCTCCTACGCGATCCTCGTGGGGGCGGACATGACCGATGCCGTCACCGAGCGGACGAACCTGCACGGCGTCGCCGACACCGGCGTGTCGTGGACCCGGCACCAGCGTGCCCGGGCGAGGCTCACCGACCAGGACCGCTACGAGGCCGAGACCTGGCAGCCTCCCCAGCCCCCGTGAGCGCGCCCGCCGGCGTCCCTCCGGTGATGTGGCAGGGCTCCGACACCCGCACCTCGAAGGGCAAGGTATTCCTGCTCGAGCGCGGTATGTTCATGCCGATGACGATTCGGTGGACGAACGTGGGTCGCGTGGCCCGCTTGACCATGCCGTCTGCGGCGCTGGGATGCAGTCATGCAGCGGCGGCGATTCACGATCTCGGCCCTCGCGCTCGCCGCCGCCGCGGCGGGCTGCCGTCCGAGTGACCCCGGCGTGATCCGCCTCGTGTCGAGCCTGCCCCGCACCGGGTCGGCGAAGCAGCAGTCCGACACCATCGTCCGCGGGATCAGGCTGGCGATCGCGGAGGCCGAGGGGCGGGTCGGGGCGTTTCGCATCGAATACCTCGACCTCGACGACGCGACGGCCGCCGCGGGGCAGTGGACGAGCGAGGCCGAGGCCGCCAACGCGCGGCGCGCGCTCCAGGATCCCGACGTCGTCGCCTACCTCGGGACGTTCAACTCGGGTGCGGCGAAGGTCTCGATGCCGATCCTCAACCTCGGCGACCTGCTCATGGTCTCGCCGGCGAACACCGCGGTGGGCCTCACGAAGCCGGGGCTCGGTGATCGAGGCGAGCCGGAGATCTACCGTCCCACGGGCCGGCGCAACTTCGTCCGCGTCGTGCCCGCGGACGACCTCCAGGGGCAGCTGTCCGCCGAGTGGGCGTGGCGACGCGGCATCCGTCGCGTCGTGATCCTCGACGACAACGAGGTCTACGGCAAGGGGATCGCCGACCTCTTCGAGGAGCGCTGCCGCGAGCTCGGTCTGGAGGTGCTGGCCCACGACGCGATCGACGCCAAGGCGCAGGAATTCCGCTCGCTCATGGCCCGGGTCAGGTCGCTGGGGCCGGAGCTCGTCTATTTCGGTGGCACGACGCAGACCAAGGGAGGACAGCTCGCCAAGGACATGGCCGGCGCCGGCGTCGAGGCGCTCCTGATGGTGCCGGATGGATGCCTCGAGCAGGTCTTCATCGAGGCCGCGGGCCCGGCGAATCTGGAGGGCCGGTGCTTCGTGACGTTCGGCGGGCTGCCCCCCGAAAAGCTGACCGGCAAGGGGAGGGCCTTCGTCGAGCACTATCGCTCCCGGTATGGCGAGATGCCGGAGGCCTATGCGGTCTACGGCTACGAGGCGGCCGGCGTCGCCCTGCGGGCGGTGCGGGACGCGGGCGTCAAGGATCGGCGGACGATCACGGACGCGGCGCTGGCGATCCGCGACTACGACGGCGCCCTCGGTCGCTGGGGCTTCGACGCGAACGGCGACACGACGTTGCGCACGCTCACCGTGAGCACCGTGCGCGACGGTCGCTTCGTGTTCGAGGAGGTCCTCGAACCCGACGCGTCTCCTGCCACGAACTGAGGCCGCCTCCCTTGTCCACCGAGATCCTCCTCCAGCAGTGCCTCATCGGCCTCGCCAACGGGGCGCTGGTCGCGCTCGTGGCCCTCGGCTACACGATGGTCTACGGCATCGTCCGGCTCATCAACTTCGCCCACGGCGATCTCGTCATGCTCGGCGCGTGCCTCGCGCTGTCGCTGGTCGAGTTCACCGGCCTCACGGCGGCCGGCCCGGTGACGACGTGGATCGGCATCGCGGGGCTCGTGCTCGCCTGCGGCCTCTGCTGCGGCAGCCTCAACGTGCTCGTGGACCGCGTCGTCTACCGGCCGCTGCGCGGGGCGCCGAAGCTCGCGCCGCTCGTCTCGGCGATCGGCGTCTCGTTCATCTTCATGAACGTCGGCCTCTTCTGGATCGGACCGGCCGACCGCTCGTTTCCGCCGCTGGTGCCGGCGACGAACCTCCTCGCGGGGGACCGCCTCCAGTTCACGGCGCGCGATCTGCTCGTGGTCGCGATCGTCGTGCCGCTGATGGTCGCGCTCACCGTGCTCGTGCGTGCCACCCCGCTCGGCCGGGCGATGCGGGCGGTCGCCCAGGATCCGGTGGCGGCGACGCTCATGGGTGTGGACGTCGAGCGGGTGATCGCGGCCACCTTCTTCCTCGGCGGCTTTCTCGGCGGGGCGGCGAGCGTGGTGCACGGCCTCACCATCACCACGATCGGCTTCCAGATGGGCTTCCTCAACGGGCTCTACGCGTTCACCGCGGCCGTGCTCGGCGGGATCGGCAGCGTGCCCGGCGCCGTCGTGGGCGGGATCGTCATCGGTCTCGTGCGCGCGCTCTCGAGCCTGCTCGTCGGCGAGCGATGGACCGGGGCGGTGGTCTTCGGAATCCTGATCGTGATCCTCGTCTTCCGGCCCGAGGGCCTGCTGGGGCGCCGCACGGTGGACAAGGTATGAGCGAGCGGGATGCGGTGCGACCGGTGCGAGGACGCCGTCCCGGGCCGTTGTGGTCGCGGACGCGGGGGTGGCTGCGCCGTCACTGGGATCTCGCGGCGCTCGTGCTGCTCGCGGTGGCGCCCGCCGTCGTGCCCGCGCTCGGCGGGGCGTTGGGGGGGCAGGTCACGATCGTCTTCATCTCGTGCATTCTCGCACTCGGCCTGAACGTCATGGTCGGCTCCACCGGCCTGGTGCACCTGGGCATCGCCGCCTTCTTCGGGATCGGCGCGTTCTGTCATGCGATCCTCACCGTGCCGACGGAGCCCTTTCGGTGGTCCTTCCTCCCGGCCGCCGCGCTGAGCGTCGTGGTCACCGCGGGCGTGGGACTCGCGCTCGGAGCGCCCACGCTGCGGCTGCGGGGGGACTACCTGGCGATCGTGACACTCGGGTTCGGCGAGGTGGTGAAGGTGTCCCTCCGCAACCTGGAGCAGGTCACCGGCGGCATGAAGGGGCTCAATCCCGTGCCGCCGCCGGCGGCCGGCCTGCGGCTCGGCGGCGTCGATCTCGGCATGCAGTTCGCCGTGGACCCGCGCTGGTTCTACACGCTCGCGCTCGGCACGCTGGCGGTGGTGGTGGTGGCCCTGCGCCGGCTCGAGCGGTCGCGGCTGGGCCGGGCGTGGATGGCGGTGCGCGAGGACGAACTGGCGGCGGCGGCGACGGGCATCTCCGCGTCCCGGGTCAAGCTGTCGGCATTCGCCCTCTCCTCGGCGCTCGCCGGTCTCGCGGGCTGCCTCTACGCGGCGTGCCTGTCGACCACGGCCGATCCGAATGCCTACGACTTCAACCGCTCGGTGATGGTGCTCTGTGCCGTCATCCTCGGCGGTCTGGGCAGCATCCCCGGCACCCTGGTCGGCGTCGCGCTGCTCGTCGGGTTCGACACCGTGCTCGCGCCCTGGGCCGACGCGGCGATCCAGCAGTCGGGGATCAACCCGGGCGGATCGATGCTGCTGAGCTTCAGCGGGTGGAGGCTCGCGCTCTTCGGGTTCGTGCTCGTGCTGGTGATGCGGCTGAAGCCGGCGGGCCTGATGCCGTCCCGCCGGATGGCCGAAGAGCTGCGGGAGGCACGAGCATGACCCACCCGCCGGGATCGAACGCCGGCGTGCGGTCGGCAGCGCCGCTCCTGTCGGTCGAACGGCTGACGGTGCGGTTCGGGGGGCTCGTCGCCGTGTCGCACGTCGATTTCGACGTGCCGAGGGACGCGATCGTCTCGCTGATCGGGCCGAATGGCGCGGGCAAGACGACGGTCTTCAACTGCATCAGCGGGCTGCAGAGGCCGACGTCCGGTACCGTGCGGTTCCGCGGTCGGCGGCTCGAACGCCCGCTCACGGCGGGCACCGTCGGCCGGGTGCTCGCCATCGGCCTCGTGACGGCCCTGCTCGGGGGGCTCGTCGCGGTCGACGTCGATCGTCTCTGGCTGGCCGTCGTCAAGCGTGGCATGGATGTCGGCGAGGGGTTCACCGTGCGCCGGGTGGCGTCGCGACTCGACGCCTACTTCCGCGCGGAACTCGCGGTCGATCGCCTGGCCGGCAAGTGGCGCGTCGTCAGCGCCGACGGCCGCGACGTGCTCGCCATCGTTCCCGATCTGGCCGATGCGGTGGCGCTGCGCAACCAGCTGCAGGCGGCGGTCACGGCGCGACGCGCGGGCCCCGGCACCGTGCCGGACGTGACCGACACGGAGCAGCCCGCCGCCTTCGATCCGCGGATCGGCGGGCTGACCGTGCGGCCCGAGGTGCTCGAGCGGCTCGCCGCGGGCAAGAGGCGGATCCGCCTGCTCGGTCTGGCCGGACTGCTCGGCGGGGCCATCCTCGGCGTCTCAGGCGCCGTCGCCGTCTGGCGACGCGGTCGTCGCGCGCCCGACGTCGTCTGCCGGGCCGGCATCGCCCGGACCTTTCAGAACATCCGGCTCTTCCCCGCGATGACGGCCCTCGAGAACGTGCTCGTCGGTCTCGATCGGACGATCCCCGGCGGCGTGCCTGCGATGCTGCTGAGGCCCGGCGCGACGCGTCGGGCCGAGCACGAGGCGCGACGCGTGGCACGCGATGAACTGCGGTTCGTCGGGCTCGCGGGGGTCGCCGGTCGCGCGGCAGGCACGCTGCCGTACGGCGGGCAGCGGCGTCTCGAGATCGCACGGGCCCTGGCCACGGGCCCGAGCCTGCTCCTGCTCGACGAGCCGGCGGCGGGGCTGAATCCGACCGAGACCGCGGCGCTTGCGGCGCTCGTCGAGCGGATCCGTGATCGGGGGATCACGGTCGTGCTGATCGAGCACCACATGGACCTCGTCATGTCGATCAGCGATCGGGTGATCGTGCTCGACCATGGTGTGAAGATCGCCGAGGGCACTCCGGACGACGTGCGGCGCGACCCGTCCGTCGTGGCCGCGTACCTGGGTGCGGAGGCATGAAGGACGCATGACCCTCCTCCACCTGCAGGGCCTCGTCGCCGGCTACGGGCCGATTCGGGCGCTCGACGACGTCTCGCTCGAGGTCGGCGCCGGCGAGACCGTGGCGATCGTCGGCGCCAACGGCGCGGGCAAGACGTCGCTCCTCATGGCGATCTCGGGCCTCGTCCCGCTGCGGTCCGGACAGATCCGGTATCAGGGCCGTCCGCTCGCCGGCGTGTCGCCACACGAGATCGCGCGGGCGGGGATCGGCCACGTTCCCGAAGGACGCCGCATCTTTCCCTCCCTGACGGTGCGGGAAAATCTCGAGCTCGGCGCGGTGGCGAGGCGGGAGCGAGCGGGGCTCCGCGAGGACATCGCCGCCGCGTGCGATCTGTTTCCCGTGCTCGCGTCGCGCATGCGGCAGCTCGGTGGCACGCTCTCGGGCGGCGAGCAGCAGATGCTCGCGATCGCCCGCGCCCTCGTCGGCCGCCCGCGGCTCGTCCTGCTCGACGAGCCCTCGCTCGGCCTCGCACCCCTCATGGTGGAGAAGGTGTTCGCCGCGATCGCGTCGCTCGGGGCGCGGGGGATCGCGGTCATGCTCGTCGAGCAGAATGCCCGCGCCGGCCTGCGGCTCGCGACGCGGGCCCACGTGCTCGAGCACGGCCGCATCGTCCTGTCGGGCGCCGGGGATGCCCTCGCGGCCGACCCGCGGGTGCGCGCCGCCTACCTCGGCGAGCTGTGAACGCCGCGTCCGGGGACGGACGCGGGCCGCTCACGCGTCGGCCGGCTCCCGGCCCGCGACGATGTCGAGGATCGCCGCGCCGAAGTCCGCCAGCCGCTTCTCGCCGATGCCGCGACAGCGCAGGAGCGCGGCCGGCGACGCGGGCCGATCGCGGGCGATCGACCGCAGCGACTTGTCGTCGAAGATCGTCCAGGCCGGCTTGCCGCGTGTCTCGGCGATCCGCCGCCTCCAGCGCCGGAGCCGCTCGAGGAGATCGCGGTCCACCCCCTCCCAATCGTCGGCCTCGGCGCGGGTCGCGCGGACCCGTGCCGCCCGCGGCTCGAGCAGCACCACCTCGCGCACGCCGCGCAGCAGCTCCCACGACCGGTCGTTGAGCGTGACGACGGGGCGGTCCCCGCCCGTCCTGGAGAGAAGCTCCTGGTCGAGCAGCTGGTGCACGAGGTTTTCCACCGCGCGCTGGTCGAGATCGGCGAGCAGGCCGAACGTGGAGAGCTCCTCGTGCCGGTGGCGGGCGACGCCCTCGGTCCGGGCGCCTCGCAGCACCTCGGCCACGTGCCGCACGCCGAAGCGGCCTCCCACCCGCGCCACGCAGGAGACGATCTTCTGGGCGGTCACCGTGCCGTCCGGCAGGCTCGAGGTCTCCCCGAGGCAGACGTCGCAGGCGCCGCAGGTGGGCGCGTCGTAGCGTTGGCCGAAGTACTCGGAGAGCGCGGCATGACGACAGCGCGCCGCCTGCGCGTAGCGTCGCATCGCGTGCAGGTGCTCGATCTGGGACCGCACGAGGGTCTCCTGCCCGTCGGCATCGAGGTCGGATTCCGCCGCACTCTTGCGGACGAGCGCCTCCCAGCTGAACACGTCGGCCGACGAATAGAGGAGCAGGCATTCGGCCGCGAGACCGTCACGTCCCGCGCGGCCCGTCTCCTGCTGGTAGGCCTCGAGGCTCTTCGGCAGGGCCGTGTGCAGCACGAGCCGCACGTCGGACCGGTCGATGCCCATGCCGAAGGCCACGGTCGCCACGACGACGTCGATCGTCTCCCGCGCGAACGCCTCCTGCGTGCGGTGCCGTCGCGTCGCGTCGAGGCCCGCGTGGTACGGCTGGGCGAGAAGTCCCGCCCCCGCGAGCCGGGCGGCGAGCCGCTCCGTCTCCTTGCGCGAGATGCAGTAGACGATGGAGGCCTCGCCGCGGTGACGACCGAGGATGGCCTCGACCTGACCGGCACGGTCGGTGCGCGGCACCACTCGGTAGACGAGGTTGGGCCGATCGAACGTGCCGACGAGCACCGCCGGGTCGCGCAGCCCCAGCTGGGTCGCGATGTCGTCCCGCACGCGGGGCGTGGCGGTCGCGGTGAAGGCGTGGATGCTGGCGTGCGGAAATCGCTCGCGGAGCAGGGCGAGCTGGCGATACTCGGGACGGAAGTCGTGGCCCCACTGGCTGATGCAGTGGGCCTCGTCGACCGCGAACCGCCGCACGCCGGCGCGGGCGAGGATGTCGAGCAGGCCGGTGTTCACGAGCCGCTCCGGGGCCACGAACAGCAGCCGCAGGTCGCCCGCGATGAGCCGGTCCCGGACCCGGGCCCGTTCGCTCGCCTCGAGGGCTCCGTGGATGGCCGCCGCCGGATAGCCGATCGCCTCGAGGGCGTCGACCTGATCCTTCATGAGGGCGACGAGGGGCGAGATGACCACGTCGGTCGCGCCGTCCACGAGCGGCGGCAGCTGGTAGCAGAGGCTCTTGCCCCCGCCCGTCGGAAGCACGACGAGCGAGTCACGGCCCGCGAGGGCGGCCCGGAGGGCGTCGGCCTGGAGGGGGCGCAGGGTGTCGAAGCCCCACCAGCGCGAGAGCACGTCGGCGATCCGCGCGTCGTCGGTGGGAAGCGGGGCAGTGTCGGCTGGCCCGGGCACGGGAGCAACCTGTCGGGGCTTGGGAAACCCCGGCAGGGTACCAGAGGATCGACCTCATCGTCCGGGGCGCAACGCACGGGGATGCGCGTGCCAGCGCGAGCGAGGCCCAAAACACCTTGCTCCGCAGGGCCTCGGCTGGGAGAGTTCCGACCCGTCCACGGTTCGCCAGTCCGTGTCCACGTTCTCCGTGCGACGCTCCCGGGATCGCCCGAGCATGCCGCGTTCCGAGCCTTCCTCCACCACGGCAGCCCCCTCCGCGCGCCGCACGCGCGGGCGGCGCGCGAGGCCGCGCATCGACGGTGGTGACGGCCGCTGGATCGGCGCTCGATCGTGCCTGGCCTTCGTGCTCTGGCTCGTCCCCGCGTGTCTGGCATGCGGCCAGAGCATGTTTCTCGCCGCGAATGACGGTGAGGAGCTCTGGCGGCGCACCGTCGCGACCGTCTCCGCCGACTGGCCGATCGTGCGCGCGGTCGAGCCCGACTTCACCGCATCGCCGCCGACCGAGGGGCTCATCGAGACTGCCTGGGTCGAAGCGGCCGTCGGTGCGCGCGATGCGTGGCCCCCGCGCCGCCAGCGGGTCGTGGTGCGGCTGGTGCCGGCGTCGTCCGGCGCCTGGATCGACGCGGCCGTCGAGACGCAGACATTCGGCGGGGCAGGCGAGTCGTCGGGCCTGCTGCTCGCGGGCGGCTGGCAGGCCGCCGCCGGCCCCGATCCATTCACCGGATCGCTCGTCGCGCAGCTCGCTCCGGGCGTGGACCCGGTCGTGGAATTGCCGCCGCTCGATGACATCGCCGACCTGCGGGCACCACGGCAGGAACTGCCGTGGTCGGGCGCTCGATTCCCGCGACTGACGCGTGCCGGCGTCAAGGTCGTGGAGGACTACCGCAACTTCTACGACTGCGAGAGCCTCGTGTGCCTCACGGCGGCCTTCGGCGCCGGGGCCGTCATGGCGAACACCGGCTTCGACACGACGATGCAGAATGCATGGCAGCGGGGGGTGGAGCCGACGCAGCTCGGCACCTTCTTCTCCGGCTGCAAGGACATCGGCGAGGGACGCTACGCCCTGCCGATCTTCGGCGCGGCGGCGGCCACGGGGCTCGTCTTCGAGGGCAATCCGGTCGGGGACGTGGTGGGGGAGTGGGGCAGTCGCTCGCTGC
>Ga0214923_10006556_pt1 | contig 13028 bp, 14 predicted proteins | sample LL1510_MetaG_FD_177993 | JGI IMG/M metagenome (GOLD analysis project Ga0214923, IMG submission 177993) | Freshwater microbial communities from Lake Lanier, Atlanta, Georgia, United States - LL-1510 | ecosystem: Environmental > Aquatic > Freshwater > Lake | place: USA: Georgia | collected...
TCCATTGCAAAAACAAGATGAAAATTTTAATGATGAAGATAGGACTAAGTTATTTGAATTAACAAATCAATTAGTTTATGTTGGTGAACAGATGCAAAAGGTTGCTAATCTTTCTACGCAAACAGCCAATGCTGCAATGACCAGGGAGGGAAATTTAGATGGACTTAAATCACCACAAGGTACTAATGGTATGGGATTTGGTCCCAATATAAAAAAAAAATCCAAAACAGAAGCACTCAATCCAGAACCAACAGATACTACTAATCAAAAAACAAGTATGTTTGATAAAGGAAAGCAAAGACTTGCAACAATGGGGACAGCTACAAAGGAAGGATTTGCAAAAGTAAGAACAGCTACAAAGGAAGGATTTGCAAAAGCGGGAACAGCTACAAAGGAAGGATTTGCAAAAATGAAAACTAATGTTTCTAATGTTTCTAATTTTTTTACTAGGAAAAAGAAAACAGAAGATAACTCTACCGAATTAACACCTCTAGCACCCCAAACCGGAGGCGGCAATAAAACAAGAAAGAACCGACAATATATTCGCGAGATTAAAGATAACCGAGCGCATCTATTTAAAAAAGAGATGGAGATTATAAACAGTATTCGTAATTTTAAATACGGACACACCGACGAACCAAAGAAACAATTTATAAGAGCAGTGAAAAGAAGTTAATATATCCCACCATGGAAATGAACAAATTCTATTTAATATCAACAAATAAATATTAAATAGAACTAAAGAAATATAGTATATAGACTAATATTATAAAGCAACGCCCCCATTTTTAACAAATCGCCGATAAAAATGAAAGAGCCATTAAGAAGAATTGTAAAGATTCATAACAAGTATTACGACATAACAAATTTCGTTCACCCCGGAGGACCGGTCGCAATTATGGCTGCCAATCGCCGTGACGCGACCGCCTTATTCGAATCGCACCATCCATTCGGCGACCGCACCATAATGGACAATATCCTTAAAAAGTATGAGATGAAAGAGGAATGTGAGAAATGCGAAAAATACCTGCTCCCTGGCGAAAATGAAAACGGCGCAATTTTCGATTGGGAAGAAACACTGAAAAGCGATTTCACAACAGAACTGCGCGACAAAGTGAAGAAACATTTCGCTCAAAAAGCAGCAGAGCGTGGTGTATCATTTATCGAAGCCACAAAAGCAACACCGCAACGATGGTGTGAGTGGGGCGCATTCACGACGGCATCCGCATGGTCATTTTATACGATGTTATATTCGCAAAGCATATTTTGGAGTTGGTTAAACGTCATCATGTTCCCATCATTGTACTGGATGTCGGGTGCAATGTTTCACGATGGCAGCCATTTTGCCATTTCACAAGACTGGCGCATAAATTTGGGATTTCAGTATGTCTATAGAATATTTTCAAACCCATTGGACTGGTTACATCAACATATTATAGGGCATCATCCGTATACAAATATACATAATAAAGACCCTGATTTGAATCACGAGACGAATTTAATAATGAATAAAAATGATAATCCTGTGAGATATACGGAATATACAAACTGGACTACTAAACATATCAATCAAGAAAAAAGATTCTATCCTGTATCATCTTTAGTATTATTATCATCAACAATTATAAATCCACTAGTTCTTATTATAACAAAATCATATAATGCATGTGTATATGAAGTACCATGTGGAATAAAATATAAAGTACTACACTTAGCCGATATTATCTTATATATATATCTAGTTTTCATATTACCTTTTCAAATATGGTCTCCATTTTATGCAGTTAAACATATTATAATTCCATACTACATTTTTTCAGGTATATTTGCTATAAATGCTTCCGTAAATCATTTACAAAAAGATAGCATAAAAGGTCAGAATAAAAATTGGTATATTCACCAGGTTACTACTGCGAACAACTTCGGAAGTCATTATCCACACTATTACACGTCAATCGGATTGAATTATCAAATCGAGCACCATTTATTTCCCACAATAAATCACTGTCACTTGCGCGATATTCAGCCGATAGTAAAAAGTTTGTGTGAGAAGTATGGAATCCCATACCATCATACTAGTGGATATAAAGAAGCGATTATAGGAGTATATGAACATTTTCGCGAAATGGGAAAAAAACCGGTTGGTGCCGATGCCGATGCCGATGCCGATGCCAAAGAATAACAATATTTACTTTATTTTCCGGATGTTCCGGATTTTCCCGATTGTTTAGCATCACGCGCATCTTTCCAGCGAACAAAACCGGAACTTCGTTTCATATCAAAAGATGGACCGAGATGGTCTTTAGCAATAGCGAGACCCTGTTGCTCGAATGGTGTTAAAGTGGCGGTGTATTCTTGAATTAGTTTTGAAAGCGAGTGATTTGACATGTGATATATCGTTTGCGTGTCTGCGTGTTTCGTATGGTTCGTATGTTTTATATAATAATATGAAAAATATTATTATATCAATTTTGTATAGTAAATCAAATAATAAATAAAATGGAAAAGTATAAAACATCAAGAAAAGAAGCATATAAGGTCGTTGCTTAGTTTGACATTGGAAGCCTGCATCATTTTTGTAATAGAAGTATCAATTTTAAACCCATTCATAATCAAAAACTGAAATAGCGTCGGTATTTCATCGACGCACATGAACTGGTTAGTATCTCCAATGTGCGTAATAAGTAAGTTACAACACTGGGCAACATTTGAACAGCATCCTCCGCCTCCGCCTCCACATCCAGAAAAGACGCTATCCGTTTGAAAAGGCGATAAGCGAATAGGACCGACGCGTCGAATAATAGCATTAAGAGGCGAATCATGCGGTGGCGCAGGACTTATTTTGATAACTTTTTTATAACACTGGGTAAGGTGGTCGTAGTAAGGAACTGACGATAAAGAATACATAAGCTTACTATATATGGTAGAGAAATTATATTGTAGAGGAATTATATTATACTGTAAAAAATATAATATAATATAATAAAATAAAAATCATAAATGATGTAGCAAACAATTTCGCGAATTTATATATCTTCAGGAGACAGACCCATCATCATACCTTCCCTTCTCGCATTATTGGCACCACATGTCCCCGATGCACAACTACCACCTGCAGGGCGACTGGGAGGAAGTACATTCGGCATTGCGGATGGTCGTTGCCCGACAAAGTACATAACAACCTGGTACAAAACATAAGCAATTACGAGATAAACAGCCAACATAACAATGTTCATTAGTAGTCCGTTGCCTCCCCCCATACCTGCACCACACATTTTAGACATTTTAGCCATTTTAGACATTCTAGCCATTTTAGTTATATAAATAAGTATATATTAATATTTTACGCAATACTGTATTTAAAAAAAAATAAAGAATGAATAAAATATGCTAAAGGCTAAAAATAATAAAAAAAAGATATATTAGTAGTAGTATCACCAATATGAGCAAATTAATAGACCAAGGAGGATTTGGATGTGTATTTTATCCGGGGATAGAGTGTGATGGGAGTATAAGTAAAAACCCTAAATATATTTCAAAGTTGCACAAAAAAGAGTATCAAGTCGCGAACGAGTATAATGTCGGGAAAATGGTATCACAAATTCCATTATACGAGTATTATTTTGCACCAATTGTGAGTATGTGTGATATAGATATAGCGAAGATAGATAAACGCGAACGCGACATGTGTCGTGTTATATCGAGAAAGAAGACGAGTTCGAAATTTGTAATAATGAAGATGCCATATGTAGAGAATATAAGTCTAGAAAAATATATTACGAATCCAAATATAGACAAAAAGGAAATAGTTACGTATATTTTGGATTTGTACAAGTTCCTGTTACATAGTTTAAAGATGTTGAACATGCACGGGATAATACATTTCGACTTTAAAAAGCAAAATTTTTTAATAGATATAAAAACAAAAAACCCAATCATTATTGATTTTGGTTTGTCAATACCGATAAAGAATCTTGGTCCCGAAACGTATATTAAATATTTTTACGGATACAATGCATCTTACTATGTATGGTGTATCGACATCCATATTATTAACTATGTTATTCACGTGAACTCTACATTAACATACGATGAGTTGGTGACAATGATAGATACATTTATAATTTACAATAAAGGATTATACATGTTTTCGGAAGGTTTTATTTCAAGATATCGAGAATTAGCCATAAACACGTATAAAAAATATGTGAATATGCCTGCAGAAAATATAGTAACCGAGTTAATTAAAAATTGTAATACTTGGGATAATTATTCACTAAGCGTATTATTTTTATCTAAAATAAACACTATATCAAGTAAAGGTTTTACGGATAATAATTTGATAAAAAACTTTTCGGAATTATTGTTATTAAATATTCATCCGAATGCTGCAAAGCGTCTTAGCTTTGATGATACTAAAAAAATGTACAACAAACTATTTTTGTTAGACACATCTGTAGCTGAACATAAAAGTTTACTAAATAGCTTTGATAAAAAGATATTTACTGATAAAGTGATAAAGGAGTCAGTACAGCAGGAGAAACTAAACCCTGATGTATTGAAAAAAGTGAATTGAATATTCAAATAAATGAATTGCTAGAATTAGTTACTTTAATTAAAGTTTGAACCATGCAAGCCTCCCTTTAATGCGGCGGCATCAGCAGCAGCTACAGAACTGCCTCCTCTGCGGGAGCGTCTAGTGGAACGACGAGTTTTTCTATTTTTGCGGGAACCTTTGCGACCGCGTTTAGAGTTAGTTACAGCGGATGCTGCACCAGATACATCTTTCTTGACATTTTTCCAGGTCTTAGATGCAGCCTTTAAAACATCCTTGAGATGAGTTTTTTTGCCCATGCTAGCCATGGTATTCTTAATATGTTGTCTCCAAGTAATAGCCATCTTATATTTTATATGGAGAAAATAATAAAGATTCGTGCAATAACAAAATAACAAAATATAAAAATAAGTTAATATATTTCTAAAGATATATACTTTGCAATACTTTGGGATACTCCGTGATACTTTCATAGTTTTATAGTTTCATATTTTACTGAATACTAGAATACTAGAATATTACATTCAGTAAAATGTAAGAAGAATTATAATAATATGAAACGATATAAAACGTACGTGTTATATTTTATAAGTTCATAAGTATTAATACGCGTTAGTTTTTATTTATCAAAATGGTAAAAAATCTAGCAGGAGGGTGCAATGGTAAAAAAGTAGCAAGAAAACATACAACAAAGGGTAAAAACGAGTTGCGTTTATCAAAGTCGTCAGATGAGAAGTACGCAATAGTTACTAGATTACTAGGAAATACCTGTGATGTTATTTGCGACGATGGTGTAAATCGGCGGTGTATAATTCGTGGTAAATTTACGGGAAGAAATAAGAGAGACAATATGCTAGATAATGGGACATATATTTTGATTGGGATGAGGGAGTGGGTGGACGAGGCAGGGCGTTCTAGACAATCAGATGAAAAAAATGTAAAATATTGTGACTTGTTGGAGGTGTATAATTCAATGGAGCGCGACATATTGAGAAGGACGCATAATATATTTAGTTCACTAAAAGATGAAATTGGAAATAAATACGATAATGCAAATACAAATGTATCATTTGTAGACGAGAATACATTAAAGTATCAAAATGTTATTAAAAAGATGGATGCAAAACGTGGAGGCGGAAGTGGCAGCGATGACAGTGACGAAGATGAGATAAAACCACAAGCTGATATGATTACAGCAAATGTAAAGCATGTTGGTAAAGGTATCATCGTTCAATCATATGATATTAGCGATGACGAGGATGACGGCGAGGACGACGGCGAGGATGGCGGCGAGGACGAGAAAGAGGTTACTACCGCGGTATATACTGCACCTAGTGTTGCAACTAAAACTAAAAATAAAAACGTGGAATATATTGCCGAGAACCATATTGATGTGGATGATATTTAGTTCTACTCAAGACTGCGTCGGATGGCTTCTTCGATGTCGGCTTGTTCTTGTTCGTCGCTATTGAGGTCGGGGTATATGTTCTGATTGATGATGATGCGGTTGTTGATAAGACTGTTGATGTCGATATTGCGAAGGTTGATGTTGTTCAAGATATTCAAAATATTGGGGTTGAAGGCGTTGATGTGGTTGATGTGTGCTGGCGGAACGTCATCTCGCTCTACCGCTTCTGCGCGTGCTTCCTGCCCCACAGGTGCATAGGAAGGTGGTAAAGCAGCACCACTAGAAGAAGGTACAGCAGCGCGGGCGGGTTCCTGTGGGCGCATGGACGAAGACATCATTCTGACACTTCGAAGAAGTTGATTCATGGGTACCGAAACGGAGTGATGGTGGTGGTGGAGATGGTGATGATGGTGGTGTTGATGAGCTTGACCGTGAACATGCTCGGCGATTCGAGACGCGATATTATTGACACGAACAATGTCGCTTTCTTGGTGTGCATCTGCGGGTGCTGGTGCTGGTGCGGGTGCGGGGACGTCTCGCTGTCCCTCTTCACGTTCAACGACCTCTTTTGACTTGAAAGAGAAGCGACAAATGGGGCATTCGGCTTTTTCTTCTTTCAACCACTTGGTAATTGCTTCTGCATTGAATGCATGGTTGCAAGGTAGAATAATAATATCGTCTCCTTCTTCGAAGTCTACCTGCCAAATACCGCATGCTCCATTTATTTTGAGTTCCTCCACCATGGAGCTAGTAAACTTCTTTTTGACAAGTTGACCGTGTTCTTCTTCGGAGATAACCCGCTTAACAGGGCATCGGTCGTATAGTGAACGAGCGAGAATAGACGCCGCGGATGATTCTAAACCGTGAAATCCGTCACCGCCGCCACCGAATGCACCGCCGCCACCAAACCTAAGTGGTACGAATGATATACCATTTCCATAGATATAGTCGAGTAAGTCGCGATCGCGACCTCTTCTGTTAGGTAACTCCGCCGAAGAAGCCAACATTATAAGATCAGGAACATTGTTGAAATCATCATTGAAGGCGTTCTGGTTCTGGTTCTGGTTCTGGTTCTGGGAAGGCTGTTCTTCTTGTCCGGACATTGTGTAACTTGATAGACTTGCGAGTTTTGTTTTGCTTCTATATTCATATTATAATAATATTTCTACTTCAATTTTCTAGAAGTAGAAATACGATAAATAAATATAATATTACAACACTTTAATGCTTGCGATGTCTAGTGACAGAGTCAAAAATAGACGGAAACATTATGACCATCATAACAATGTTAATAGCATAAATAATGAGAACGAAAGTAGAATAATAGTAAAGAAAGGAGCGTCTCCATTCACTAGAACACTGGCGACACTGCGATTCGTTCATTTTTCCAATAAAGCGGTAAAGGTAAATAATATTGGCTACATTTATTACTAGTAAAACTAAAACAACCCATTTGTTGGATATCATAAAAGAACGAGCCTGTTTTGGAAATACTGCAAACAAAAGAACTTGAACCAGAATAATGGTACTTAAAGTGGTTACATAACCAGTTTCGGGAATATTAGTGCAGTATCCACATTTCATTTTCATAGCGGCAACATAACTCAAAATAATCCCTAAAATAATGATATTAATAATTCTCGAAAGAATATTATGCATTTGTTGTTATTATATAATAATTAAATATTTTTTTTAATTATTATATGCTATATTTTTAACGCGTATATAACCCGCATATCCTAGAATCCAACAACTTGCTTAAATACTCGCTCAAATCCGACATATCTATCATTATTCAGCGAATTCACCAATGTAGTCCAAGGTGTATATTGCTGAAGTCCCGCAACACCTTTTTCGCAAAAGACATTCAAAAGCGCCGGGCTAAACCCTGACATCATCGATACGTTTTGGTCTGTTGACAATGACGGAAATCCGGTAGTTTTGCGCAAATTCCAAAACACAATATGCGGAGCTTTACACGGTTCTCCATATAGTCGTTCCCCCATTTTTGCAAACATTTGTTTCATATTCTCAAACAGTGTTTCCCTCGCAGACAAGTCGCACATACTCTCCGACGCATTACTCATTTGCATATCCGAAAAAACGACCAGTACCAAATTCTCTGCAACTTCACGCGGGAGTTTATTATCCTCAATCCCCTCTCGTATAAGGTCAAGCGCCAAATAAAAATTCGTCGTCATCCCCCATGATGATGTCCTTAATTTGCTCACCTGTTTCACAAATGTATCCGAGTCTTGCACCCCTAGCTGAACCCACGTTGGGCGCTCCGAAAATGTCATCACGCGCTGACCAAGTATCGACTTTTCCGCGACGCGAATACTCAACCCAATCGCCGAATGAAGCGGGTTGCTATTATCTTCCATCATCGAACCCGAAACATCCGCCATCGCTATAAAGTTGCCAAGGTTCCCATTCTGCGCGGAATTACTCTTCCATTGCTCGTTCAATGCCGTAACAACAGGCGATTCATTCGGTAATGAATTTTTAATACATTCAATAGCGCTCTTTACAAAATCAATGATCGAAACACGTTTTCCCTTTATTTTACTTTTACCACCGACTACATTTCTTAAATATTCTTCATAGTTATTTTTACAGTCGTCGCGGTCTTCGTTATTTTCACAGCGCGTAGTCTTGCCATTCTTCTTAAGATTTAAAAATGAATTCGCCTGTTTATGCATGGTAATACTTGTGACATTGTCAAAGTTAATTTCCGCCCATTTACCATCGCACTGCTTTACTTGGGTTGTGTCCAGTTTTTTATTCAGCGCGGAAATAATTTTGCGATAAACCATAAATGCGCGGTTTACAGCTCGCTCATAGGATGGATGCGTGGTGTCATGCGGAATCTGGTATTGTGAATAACTCATCGCTAGATAATAATAAAGCCAGCCGAATTTTTTCGACTTTTCTCGTGGAATCCATCGAGCCACTAGAGAAAAACGACTTCCATTATTTTGTAACTCTTGCGCATCGATGCGAAGTTGTTCATTGATAAGGCATACGACTTTGTCAACAAATCTCGAAAACAATTTACTATTATTCTCTTTCTCCTCTTCATTCTCTACCAATCCATCAATCAATTGTCCTTTCATATACGTTAAAAAATACTTCATGTCTTTCCATGAACCAAGGGGATGCTGTTTTGATTTCGTATCACACATACCATTGCCATCACCCTCGTCTCCTGCATCCACCACATCCTCCGCTCCTCCTACGTCATACACAAGCGTTTCAATAACATACTCAAAAAATCTGAAATCGATTTTTGACCATTCTAAGAGCATTACATAAAAAAGTCCATACTCACCTTTCCCGCAAATAATATCCCGCGTTTGTGCCATCAGTTTAAACATTATAACACCCATATCAATACACTTATTATAATCATTACTGCCTTTATCGAATGTTTTAATTCCATTCATTATAATAGTCAAAATATCTCTCGTTTCTTTTGCAACGGTTAAAAACCCTGTGTCACTAGTCGTTCTTACTAACTGAAAACTAAACTGCATTATCTTTTCCTGCAACGTAGCTAAAGATATACCTACACTATTATACTCGAGATGATTGTTCTCTCCATACTGATAACCGACTAAAGGAGAATTGGAAGCATTGGAAGCATTGGAAGCATTGGAAGCATTGGAAGCATTGGAAGCAATAGTGTCTAAAGCTTTAATGACCGGATGAAGAGAAGCAGACATATCCCGTGGTTGCATTGACGAAAAGGCTGTGTTTTATTACACGAATGTTGATGATAATATATAATGGATTCGTATTTTTAAGTATGTTTCAAAATAGTTATTCTCATGCCGCGAATAAAACTGCAAATAAAACTACAACATATTTACATACCGGTCGAATCGCTTTGTCTTGTTATTGCCTTGTTTTTTCTGTTTTTGTGAACTACGTATATGTATTCGTTTTGTGGTATTATTTTTATTTTTAATAAAACCATTAGTAATCAACTCTTGTTTTGACAACAGCGTCGTATGGTCCGGTTCCGCTTCTTGCTCTGGACACTCAAAAAAGAAAAAATAAATACCATTGTAGTTTTTTAATAATCGAAGCGTCGGTTTTAATTCAAATGAGTCAATTCGGTTAAGAGTATAAAGAGATATAAAATCATTCGGATTTTCAATATACTCAGGTAAAGACTCCGGTGTTACATGAATGTTATAAACCATAATAGATATCAACTTATATTTTACCTTATTTTTCTTTTGACTATTTTTTATTACATCTATTAACTGACGTCGCGTTACTATATTGTCATCGTTGTCGAGATGTATTTTTTTCTGATGAATTATTTCGATTTCATTGTCGGTATTAATATACGTTATATATGTTTTTATATTATTCAGTACAGTAACTTCTTTAAACATCTTGGAATAGTCTATTTCAGGAATTTTAATAGGTTCCTTTTCATTCTGGATTTGATATGCATCGCCCAGTTCATATCCGTCGCCCAGTTCATATCCGTCGCCCATTTCTTGTTCACTATCTGATTCATATTCATATTTATTTTCATTTTCCATTATTATTTGTAATTATACTAATATAGATAATCTATACAACAACCTAAACTAATTAGTTAATTAGTTAGTTTAGATTTTACGAATTATTTATCTGAATCCATTCATTGGTTATTCATTGTCATTCGGTACTAATAATAATTATCATCTCCATTATCGTCTGATGAAACATCATCGCCCATTTTCCACTTTGCAATTCTTTCGCTTTGTTCTCTTATTTCATGATACATTGAATATTGGCTATAGTTCGACTTTTTATACCCCATAGTACTTACATTCGGTTCAGGTTTATTAACAACTTCTGGTTTCTTTTCTAAAACCTTTTTAAAATCCAATTTATTTTGTACAGAACAAGGCTTGTTTGCTTTTTTTGAGTTACTTCCAAGTGATGGAAAGTTATCATCATCATTTAAAACTATTTTGTTTAGTTCTGACTTTTCCTGTTTTTCACTATTTGTCTTGTTCGCATTATTAAAACTACTTTGAAAAATATTTTGCGACTTTTTTAAGAAAATGTTGCCCCTATCACCCCTATCGCCTCTATCGCCCCTAAATGAATTATTGCTAGAAAACCCAAACCTATACGGTTCTTGAGGCTGCTCCTGCATTTGTCCTACATTTTCATCTCTCCTTCTAACATCGTAGTCGCAAGTATTATCATAATACCTATTGCTATCACTGTAATCCGCTTCAACATAAGCAGTATCAATAATATCATTCAATTCATTGAATTTCCTTTTACTCATTTAAAATGTCGCGTAAAGACGTGTACCTACTAACTATAATGGATGCTCTATATTAATATTATATTTATTTTTAAATAGTAGTTTATATAGTATTTAAACAAAATCAATATAAAGATATTTTATTTATATTATTTGTCTCCTAACAGCAATTTTTTTTCGCTGCAAATAAATAAAATAAACAAGGATTCTATATACTTTGTAGGAGACAGCAACATGATGTGTGACAGTAGTGGTGACGGTGTATCTATATATCCCCCAGCATCCCCAGCATAACATAGAGATGGTTTCTATGTTATGTTATGTTATGTTATGAAGTATATCATATATTTTTATAAAATTCTTCTTTGAGCCATTGTGTAATATTATTATACATTTTTTTACCATAGTATATTTCGGGGTAGTCGTATGTATGATAAGCTTTGGCTGATTTTTTATCTCCATAATGATATGTTACCGACCCTAATCTTTTATCGATAATATTATCCATAATTATTTTCGAAATAGAGATATTTTTTTTATATTCTTTCCCTTCATCTTTTTGAATACATGTAAATAGATTATCAAGTTTAAAAAAGGAAGTTATTTCATCTATTATCGTTTTATTTACACTCATATTTAAATTTATTAGTTTCGGGGATGGAGGGTCTTCTTTGTGACAGTAAAATGATTCATACATAGATGCATCACTCTCTTGATTCTCTTGATTCTCTTCTTCTTGTTCATCCGTCGAATCTGCCAACAAGTACGGATTATTCGAGGATTGTTCCATACTTTTGTCTCTGTATCCTATTATACTATTTTTATATTTTTTTTTGCCCATTTTCCGCAAACAGAAAATTGAAGTCAAAGTAATCCTTTAATTCGTATGCAGTAATCATAACTACAAAGCTACGTACAAGACAATGTCCTACAATAACTCCAGAAGTGACGCCCGTGATGCCCGTGATACCCGCCGCGGTCCCAGACACCACAACGAAGAGCGCTATATTCCTCGCGAGCGTGATGACCGCCGTGATGCTCGTGATGACCGCCACAATGACCGCAGACCCAACAACGAAGAGCGCTATATTCCTCGCGAGCGCGATGACCGCCACGATGACCGCAGACCCCGCCGTGATGCTTACTACGAAGCCTTCAGTGAAGAATATGGCGAGCAGGTTGCTCGTAAAATTTATGGCGAAGACAAGGCTCCTATTACACAACCCAGCATCTGCATTCCCCGAACATTTCCTACCATCCGCGGAGAACAAACCAAGCGCGCTGTTTTCAGAACATTCAGAGAGTTGCGCATCGGACTCATTGACCGCATCGATACCGTTCACAAGACCGACAAGAACGGTGAGCGATTCTGCACCGTTTACATCCACATGAAAGACTGGAATGTGCGAAGCCAACTTGCCCGCGACACTCGCCAAAAGCTCTTGGACGGAGAAGAAATCAAGGTGGTGTACGATGAACCATGGTTCTGGAAGTGCACTGCAAGCACTATCGAAAAGCCGGAAAATCGCTACTCTGAAGGAGCCGCTCGCACCACCGCAAGACCACGCATCGACCTCGGCGAAGGAACACGCGCTCTTTCCCGCTACACAACGACAGACGACGAACGCCGCGAGGAACGCCGCGAGGAACGCCGCGAGGAACGCGAGCAACACAACCCCGAACAGCTCTGCAACATGGACCCCGAAGAGCATGACGATGAAGAGTAAAGCAAAAGCGCTCTGCATAAAAAAGGTAAGTAATAGGTAAGTATGATACAACCATAA
>Ga0214923_10006557_pt1 | contig 13026 bp, 12 predicted proteins | sample LL1510_MetaG_FD_177993 | JGI IMG/M metagenome (GOLD analysis project Ga0214923, IMG submission 177993) | Freshwater microbial communities from Lake Lanier, Atlanta, Georgia, United States - LL-1510 | ecosystem: Environmental > Aquatic > Freshwater > Lake | place: USA: Georgia | collected...
GCTATAGTGCGCTAGAAAAAGCCGCCTGCTGAATAGGAATCTATTTTGGCTGGATTGGCTTGGTTAGCCAGGATGTTCTGCGTTCAATGCTTAATCCTTAACATTCTATATTTTAATATGTGCATTTTTTATCGATATACTTTTTAATTTTATTTTTCTCTGTTCCCTTTCGTGGACATAAAGTCCGCAAGGGTAACCGATGATTGGAGCCATGATGTCGCTAGATGACTCTCGCCCTAAGGAAGGCATCTCCTATGTGCGCGGCCAAACACAGAATCCCCTCAGTGATCTAACGGTTTTCCGCTTGCTGGACCAAGCCGCTAAGCTCTCGCCTGGATCATGTGCCGCAGTATTTAGGGAGCAAGGCCTGAGGTTGAGTTGGCTTAAACTGTTAAACGATGTCGAACAATGCGCCGCAGGCTTTTGGGCTATGGGGGTACGACGAGGAGATCGCGTCGCAATATGGGCACCCAACCGAGTTGAGTGGCTTATCACCCAGTTTGCAACTGCACGCATTGGCGCAGTCCTTGTAAACATCAATCCAGCCTATCGAGTTGCTGAGCTTGAGTACGCGCTAAACAATTCGGGTGTCTCTCTACTCGTTACTGCGTTTAGCTTTAAAGGAACTAATTATCTTTCTCTGCTTGAACAACTAGGGTTCGGGATTGAAAATAGCGCAAAACGCCTGAGGCACCTCCGGGCAGTAGTTCATCTTGGAGAGTTGTCGGTAAAGGGCATGTATTCTTGGCAGCAATTGATGAATCTTGGTGAGAACTGCCACGACAGTCTGCCCGATGAGCGAGAGCTATCCTGCCACGATGCCATCAACATTCAATTTACAAGCGGCACGACCGGCGCACCTAAGGGTGCAACCCTCACACATCATAATATTGTCAATAACGCGATTGCGGTTGCTCAAGCGATGCGCCTAAGCGACGCGGACGTTTTGTGCATACCCGTACCTCTGTATCACTGTTTTGGTATGGTGTTATCGGTCTTAGCATGTGTCAGCAGTCGATCGACCATGGTCTTTCCCGGGGAGGCATTCGACCCACGAGCAACACTGGAAGCAGTTCAAGAAGAAAAATGCACTGCACTCCATGGCGTTCCGACCATGTTTATTGCTGCACTCGATCATCCAGAGTTTGCAAGCTTTAGCTTAACCTCGCTGCGTACCGGCATTATGGCTGGGGCTCCTTGTCCTATTGAGGTCATGAAGCGCGTGCAACGTGAAATGCATATGGATGAAGTGACGATTGCCTATGGCATGACTGAAACTTCGCCGGTTTCATTTCAAAGCTCGATTGATGATCCATTGCATCGACGAGTTTCAACCGTGGGACGCGTACTGCCACACCTCGAGGTCAAAATTATTGATGAAGTCGGACAGGTCGTACGAGTTGGTCAAACCGGGGAGTTATGTACGAAGGGTTACTCAGTGATGCTCGGATACTGGAATGATCCTGAGCGCACCGCAGAGGTCATTATCGACGGATGGATGCATACAGGTGACTTAGCGGTAATCGATGATGCGGGCTATTGCAACATCGTTGGCCGTGTGAAAGATATGGTGATTCGAGGTGGCGAGAATGTCTATCCGCGGGAGGTAGAAGAGTTTCTGTATCGGCACCCAAAGATTGCCGCCGTTCAAGTTTTTGGAGTGCCTGACCCCAAGTATGGCGAGCAACTTGCCGCATGGATCATACTAAAAAAAGGAGCCTCGTGTAAACCCGAGGAAATTCGTTCCTTTTGTCACAATAACATTGCCCACTACAAAGTCCCGCATTACATTGAATTTGTAACCGAAATTCCCATGACGGTGACCGGTAAGCCACAGAAATATTTGATGCGCAGGGCAATGATCCAACAGTTAGGGCTTCATGAGGTCAACAGCGCTTAAGGGAACATCTATGATGAAAAACTCATGTCCCGTTCAACTCGCTAAAAAATGCGGCAGTACTGGGCTCACGGCCTAAGAATTCGCGAACCATTTCCCGTGCGCTACGCTCACTACCTCGACTTAGTATCGTATCTCGATAGCGGCTGCCAACTGCAGTGTTCATCAAGTTATCGCCGAATGCAGAACGCATATCGATTGCGATGACTTCAGCCCAAAGATAACCGTAGTAACCAACGGCATAACCGCCTGCAAGATGCCCAAAGGCAGAGGGAAACAAGGTACCTTCGTCATAGCCTAATGGTGTCTTACCCTGCAGTTGTTTCCACACTTCCAAAGCATCTGGTTTGACGCCCGGTTTGATATCGTGCAGCGCCATGTCGAAACTAGCAAGCAGCCTTTGCCTGCTATAGCCAATACCCTGGCCAAATCGTCTTGACGCTTCCAAGCGTTGGACTAACTCAGCGGTGATCGTCGGGCAACTCGGCTTGCATCGCTCACTGAGTCGCCTCAGTGTTTGCTCGCTTTGGCCCCACGCCTCAAACATTTGCGATGGCGCCTCCACGAAGTCCCGCTCTACGCTCGTACCCGCGTGCCCCAGATACCTTGTGTCGGAAAGGACACCGTGCAAGATGTGTCCAAACTCGTGAAGCAAGGTTTTCAACTCTGAATAGCTAAGTCCCTTGTCATTAAAGTTTGCCACCATCACAGAAATTGGCTTACGACCCAAAACACGGCTGACCCCACGGGTTGGAAAGGCAGCGGCGTGAGTGAACTTTCCGGGCCTAGGAAATAGATCCAAATAAATCAAAGCAAGGGGTTCATCGGTGGCCATTGCCCCCTTTCGTCTGACCTCCCACACGGTGACTGACTCGTGCCAGATCGGTAGCTTGGTACGATTGAATGCCACGCCATAAAGCTCGGAGGCGATTTCCAAGGAAAACTCGATTGACGCTTGGGTCGGAAAAAATGCTCTCACTTCTTCTTGATTGATTTGATACCGCGACTGGCGTAACTTCGCCTGCCAATACGCAATGTTCCATCGACTCAGCGTCTCTTTAGCACCCTGGGCCTTCATAAAGTCTTTGATCTCTTCGAGCTCTTTGGCCTCGCGAGGCTCCGCCGCCTTCCGAACGTTCTCAAGAAACGCGGTGACGGCTTGTGGGTTAGCGGCCATGCGATCTTGGGTAATCATACTGGCATAGGTTGTATATCCCATAACCTTAGCTAATTGATCGCGTAAAACGGCCAACTCCGCCAAGATATCGACATTACGAGCTCCCCCACGATTTGTAAACGCGATGTAATAGCGCTTTTTGGCCTCGTCACTGTCAGCAAAATCCATAAAGGGTATGTACTCTGGGTAGCTAAACCCGAGTAGGTATCGTCCCTGGTCGTCTCGGCCTGCCTTCTCGAGAACCTGGGCTGGCACGCCCCGCACTTCGTCTGGGGTGAAAGCTACCTTGCCACTATTGTCACGAAGCGTTCGCTCAAATTCCAAACTCAAATCATTCATTTCCTTTCTAATTTTACGAACACGCTCTTGCTTTGCAGCGTCCAATTGAACACCTGCTGATTCAAATCGCCTGCGAAGATCGTTAGAGTACTTTTGATCAACGGCGTCGCCACCTTGCGTTGGCAGCTTCGCAAACAGTCCACTATCTTGATAAAGCGCAGTCCAATAGGCATTCCATTTTTTTGAGCAGTTGCTAGCTTCAGTGCGCACATTTGGATCTGGCGAAGTGCTCATCATTAGGCCAGCAATCGAGGCTACATCTTGAATGATTCCACCAAGCGCATCGAATTCGCGCAATGTGCGCTTAATGTCCCCACTCGTACCACCCGCTTTCAAAGCTTCGACCGCCGTTGCCGCATCGGCGAGCCCTCGGTCGCATTGCACCTTTAATTCTTCGGCGGACCAGATAGGCAAGGCGCGCAGGGGCTGCGCATGCACATGGGTCGCTACTTGTAAGGCAAGTGCGGTAAAAGCAGCGCCAAGACAACGCGAAATACTGAAGTTACGTACTAATTTCTGTTTCATAAGAGATTCCGTGCGTGAAAACCGATGCGATCAGGACGAAAGAAAAGCCTACCCCAACCGGGTTTATTCATGATTCAATCCATACAAATTCTACTTAGTAGAATTTCTCAAGCTAGATGTAACGCTCATGGTTACCACCCAGCGGCCCATGAGCACCAGAGATCTCTTACCTCCGCGATCCCAAAAGCTTGTCGATACCTGTGAGCGATTGCTGGATCAAGAACCCCCCTTGGTTCGGCTCAGCATCTAGCGGGTTGCCGTAACGTTATCAGTCCAAGCTAGTGGCCAAACTCTGATACATTATAAAAATCGAACGGGTAGCGAGCAAGCTCATCAGGCCATTTCCTACACAGACTAATTAATAGAACTACCTTATACCAAAAAAGAACCGAGGACTCGACCGAAGGTTCCTCCTCAACATTGGTGGCAGGACACATACAATCGTAGCTTTAAGGTCCTGTCGTCAATTAGGCTTGTGAAGGCTCAGCGCTGAGCCAGTTACAAGCCAACTTCTACCATCATGATTATTTAGGCGACCCTCCAATGGCGATCCGGCTGTCTCGTCTTTGAGTTGCACGCCACTGAGGCAACGGCTCAAAGCCTCGCTCACCAAATAATATAATTTGTCAGCCGCCTCTTCATGGGGCAGCCCAGCAGGGCGAATATTAGAGATGCAGTTACGGCGCTCATCGGTTAATCCGATACGAGGCGCCCAAGTCATATAGAGCCCCATGCTGTCTGGTGAACTCAATCCAGGGCGTTCTCCAATCATAACAACGACGACCTTCGCTGCCATTAATTCGCCAATTTCATCGCCAATCGCTACCCTACCCTGCCGCACGATGACAACGGGCGCACATCGCAAGGGCTGCTTCATCAAGTGCTTTTGCATCGCTTGTAAAAATGCAACGGCGTTCGACTCAATGGCTAAGGCCGATAATCCATCAGCGATGACAAAGGCCAGATCATAGCTTGCACTGCGGTAACCTTCAGCGCACGACTGCAAGAGCAGCTTGGAGCGCGCTGAAAGTCTGCGTCCTAAATCAGGACGCTGCAAGTACATCGCACGGCCTTCAGCCGCGCTTTCTACAACGATGCATGGTTGAAACAAATTCAGATCGTTGACGGACGCGGCTAAAGCATCTGCATTCAAGTCGTGGTGTACGGCATCACGTGCGCGCGCATGATCAAGTTGGAAAGCCAACTGCTGTTGGGTCGGAAGGCTAATGCCGGTACGACCCAGTGCAATACGACCAGGCGTAAACTTCCGTAACAATTGCCAGGGATTATCAACGACCGTTGAATGGCGCTTACTTTCTGTCATATAGATAGGAACGTTATCACCTAGATATCTTTAATACAGCGTTTGCAAACCGAGGTGGCATCTCATCATTTAGCTGGATTTGGCTGCTGTCCCGAAAGATTGCCATCTTGTGCAGCCAGGCTTCGAACTCAGGTGCAGGCCTCAAGTTAAGTACCCGCCGCGCGTACAAGGCATCGTGAAAAGAGGTTGTCTGATAATTCAGCATGATATCGTCCGAGCCCGGTACACCCATGATGAAATTGCAACCAGCCGTTGCAAGCAGCGTGAGCAACACATCCATGTCATTTTGATCGGCCTCAGCATGATTGGTATAGCAAATATCGCAGCCCATTGGCAGCCCCATGAGCTTGCCGCAGAAGTGGTCTTCCAACCCTGCACGCACAATTTGTCTGCCGTCATACAAATACTCTGGCCCAATGAAGCCAACGACGCTATTAATCAGTAAGGGTTTAAAGCAGCGAGCCACCGCATAGGCTCGCACCTCGCAGGTTTGTTGGTCCACACCATGGTGTGCGTTGGCCGATAGCGCACTGCCCTGACCCGTTTCAAAATACATAAGGTTATTACCGAGTGTACCCCTACCAAGAGACAGAGCTGCGTCACGTGCCTCAGCTAAAAGGGCTAGATCAATACCAAAGCTACGGTTGGCTGTCTCGGTACCTGCTATCGATTGAAATACCAAATCGACCGGCGCGCCGCGCTCGATTGCTTCGATCGTATTGGTCACATGCGTTAACACGCACGATTGGGTTGGAATGTCATAGTGGCGAATAACTTCATCGAGCATATGAACGATACGTATAACTTGTTGTACGTTATCGCTCGCTGGATTGATGCCGATGACGGCATCGCCTGCGCCATATAACAAACCGTCAACCATGCTCGCCGCAATACCAGTGGCATCGTCAGTAGGATGATTTGGTTGAAGTCGAGTGGCGAGTCGATCGGCCAAACCGATCGTGTTTCGAAATTGCGTGATCACCCGGCATTTTTTCGCTACCAAGATCAGATCCTGGATCCTCATAATTTTTGAGACAGCTGCAACCATTTCCGGTGTCAGACCGGGTGCGAGTTCGCTTAGTGCTACCGCGTCGACAAGGTCCGACAAAAGCCAGTCCCTAAAATCACCCACCGTCATATGCTGCACTGCCGCAAACGCCTTTGCATCATGGGTATCGATAATCAGACGCGTGACTTCGTCGCTTTCATAGGGAATAAGCGACTGTTGTAGAAAAGTTCTTAGGGGTAGTGCGGCCAACGTCATTTGCGCTGCAATACGCTGCTCGCCATTAGCAGCCGCAACCCCGGAAAGATAATCACCTGATCTCGGCGGGGTCGCTTTGGCCATTAAGTCCTTGAGATCCGCAAATCGATAACTACGAACGCCGATGGTGTGCGTGAATTGACTCATGGTATTAGTCTATATCGCCGATTAGCATGATGTTAGCTTGCCTTTAAGATCGACTTGAGGTGAAACCATAATCCGCTATGTATCGAGCCACGAGGAACTGTTATGTTTGAAGTCATCCCTTCCGATTCGAGTTGCGGCGCAACTATCCGAGGTTTGGACTTGCGCCTTCCACGATCTGCAGAACTATTGAGCCAATTGCGAAAGACCTGGTTGACCCATCAGGTGATCGCAGTCGCCGGGCAGGATTTAGCGATTGCCGATTTAGAGCGCATCACGCTTGAATTCGGACCTCGAAGCGAAGATCCATTTATAGCGCCCATCCCAGGCCATCAACATGTTGTAGAGGTCCGGCGCGAAGCCCATGAAAGGACCAAGCTCTTTGCCGAAAACTGGCACTCCGATTGGAGTTTTCTACCCCGACCTCCTGCCGCAACTGCCCTCTATGATAAGGTTTAGCTCTAGTGCTCGTAAGACACAAACCCATCCGATCAAACGAGTACACCCTGAGACAGGCAAAGCCGCTTTGTTTGTGAGTCCGGCATACACCATCGGCATTGAGGACATGCCGGACGATGAAGCTCATGATTGACTCGAGCAATTGTTCCAGCACATGGCTGCTGAAGAAGTTATTTACCGTCATTAATTTTAATCTTCAGCGCATGCAGGAACGAATGCGCCTCTTAGGCGTGTCCTTTCGCCCCCATGTCAAGACGACCAAAGCTATCGACATCGCCAAGCTGCAATTAGGTAAACAGCTGAGCTTGAACCGTTCTATCCCAAAGGGGAAGGCCGGGGACGCCCGCCGATCGGTCTTGAGAAGATGCTGCGTTGTACATCGCCCATCAATGCTTTGGGTTTTCCGATAGGGCGATGGCCATTCACCAGTTCGCTAATCCTGCTTGGCGAGACATCAATGTCCGCCGCAAGCTGGCGAGTGCTGATGCCGGAAAGCGTTTTTTGTTCTGCTTTTCGGATTGCCGCCTGTAAGCTCGGAGCATTGAAAAGTGATTTCAATCTTCCTGCTAGCTGCGTGGGATTATCTATTTGCGGGCACTTCTTGCGCCATAGGCACCGTCTGTTGAAAAGAAGCCCTTTGCATCAGACCATCAAAGAGCTTGAGTAGGCTCGGAGCATTACTCCGCCAGTCATAGTCGGCGTAGCGAAGATCGAGATAACCGAGTGCGCAGACGGTCGCTATTTCGGCGAGCCCAAAATCTAATGAGGAAAAAGTTCCAGAAGGTCGTATTTTTCGCTCGAGTTCGTGTATGCCCGCCCGAATTTTGTCCGCTTGTCGACTGAGCCAAAATTGACTTCGAGAACCCTCGGGCCGCTGGTTCTCTAGAAAGGTCATCACCACCGCATCACAAAGACCATCAGCCACAACCTCAACGAGTCGGTGAATGATTTTTTCGTGCATATCCTCTGGCAGATGCCCTGGCCTCTCAAGCTCCAAGTATTCGAAAATCACTTTGGAATCATGAATCACTCGACCATCATCCAATACAAGTGTAGGGATCTTAGCGAGTGGGTTGAGGCCCTTTACCTGACTGCCAGGCTGCCATGGATTGTCAACGACGATCTCATGCGGAATCTGCTTCTCAAGCAAGGTAACGCGAGCTTTTCGGGCAAATGGGCTAGGCGTTGCAATAAACAGTTTCATAACGAATAAGCCTGAATCAAGGCTCGTCATCGAGGTGGCCGGTCTTTACATAGATCGTTGCGCCCTCGGTCTTTGTGAACGGTTCGTGTTGGCTATACCTTGGGTTTCTGATCCAGGTACCCGCTGGATATGATCCTGCTTCGTCGTGGAATACACCTTCGAGTACGAAAATTTCCTCGCCACCCGGATGCACATGAGGTGTGAAGATCGTGTTCGGAGCCCATCGGACTAAAGCGGTGGATACACCTTCAAACTCGTGAAGTGGCATCACCATTAAACCGGTAACCAGTCCCGGATACCAGCTAGCAGTGGCGGTATTGATTCGAACCGTTGCGCTGTCTTCTGCGCGAAACTGCCGTAGCTTTACAAAGATCGTACAGCCCGCTTCAGAGTATGGAGCGTGGAAGCTGTTGGGCGGGTTGCGAAGATAGCTGCCAGCAGGATAGTTGCCGTTTTCATCGGAGAAGGTCCCTTCGAGGACAAGTATTTCTTCGCCGCCATCGTGTGTGTGCGCTGCAAAGGATGAGTTTGCGGCATATCGAACCAAGGAGCTGGCTCTGGCGACTTCGTTTCCAACTCGATCGAGATACTTTCGCTCGACACCGTTGGCAGGCGACTGAACCCAAACAAGCCTGTTGGTGTCGATAACTACTTTTGTCGAAAAATCACTGTTAACGTTCATGTTTTCTCGCTTCAGTGTCTCGATCTGCTTTTCAAAGCCACCGGCGTGACGAGCTTGCACATTGAGATCGCCCGATTTGAACAACCATGAAAACGGACTTCGAGTTGAAAAAGTAAAAAGTCCAATGACACACTTCCACACAAGCGACCCAAAACGATATACGTTATTGTATTTAAAGAGTAAATTTAGAGTTGTGATCAATCATAACAATCCTCGGGTCCGCAGCATTTGAGCAGCGGCGAAACGCCAATGCGGAAAAGATTTAGTAGATGCTGAGCCTATAAGGCTCGAGCAACCGGTCCATCATCGGAAGGCGAGATAAGGTCTTTGTTGAGGTCTTTTCGCGGTTTTCATACATCGTACCAATTCTCAGAAGCATCCACACACGCAGTGCTGCTGGCGTTGCCCATCGACCTCCAAAACCTACCAGATAGCGGATACAGACCGCACCTGCAAGTCCATCAACCTCAGGCCAACCCGCCGGTCCCGGATAGATACGATCGACGCCTGCCACATGATCTCTGATGTAAGCATCCTGATCCATCGTTTGCCAGTCACCGCTCTCGTTCCGATAACGGATGGCTTCAATCGATTGAATGGGCCCCTTGGGAAGCGTGATCGCAAGGCCTTCACGAAGGGTTCTGGTTGCAGTCCGCGACAGGGTTAACAACTCACCATCAAGCCCTGAAGGCTCCAGCACTGGGCCAGGAAAACGATCAAAGGTCGTCTCCCAGGTCTGGGTAATCAAAGCTCTGGCGGTATTGTGCTCACAGACTTTGCGGGCCGCTTCAATGTACATCTGCAGTAGAGCATCCTCGGCACTCGAGTCAATACGCAGGTGCTCTTTGACTTCTTCAAGTGACAAAGGTTCTGTAGCCGGCGGCACGACGCACCGGGACGACGATTCCATCATAAGGTATCTCCCAACGGTGCCCTCTTCGTGGGGCACGCTTTAACTCACAACGCAGCCTACTCGTCAGGCTGCAAACTTTAAAACTTTGATCGCTTCAAAATGAAACAACGCACCGCCTGAACGCATCACGGTGTAAAAACCCACATAGGGCACATTCCTGAAGGGGTCTCGAATCACCCGCGTGCCAATCCGATCCACGATCAGACAGGCGCGTCGAAAATCGCCAAAGGCACTCGACAAACGATTTGCCGCTTTCGCCGCCATATCCTCCGCTTCCAAGATGGGGTCTTTCATCATGGTCTGCGGCACGCGGACACGCTTTCGAGCCTGAAGATATCGTAACCCGCTCTATCTATAAACGATGACACCTCAAAAAGTATGGCTTTATTCACCACAAATCGCGCATGCGATCGATAGGCCGCTTTCATCCAGGCTTACGGGTTCGTCTAAAGCTCACCCATCGCTGGCTTAGGTTTGAAAGCCCGGAGGCGTTAGTGGCAGGACGCGCTGCCACTTCGCACACCACCCATCACGCGATGCGCCATTTGGTGGTTGATCTTCGAGGACTCCAAACAGAGGTCTCATGCACTGGGGCGATCCTCTTGACATGATCCGTGGAAAGGTCAAAAGGATTTCCTAGTCGTCGCACCGATTCAACCATGGCACAAAGAAGGCGAAACAGATCGCTATGTTCCACGATCACTTCATTGAGCGCTAGGTCGTCCCGATCAAACTTCTAAATCGGTCTGTACGAGCCTTCAGTGCCCACCACCATGAAGCCCATAAAGCCCACCAAGGCGCATTGCCACATGCATCCTGAGCACAGCAAACGTTGATTCAGAAATGCGCAATAAAAACCACCTTCGGGTGGTTTTCTTATTTATAACGCGAACGGGCCGCTAAGATTCAAGGATTGTGGGCGGTATCTCTGACCCTAGCAGACAAAAAACTTCTTGTAGCCCCCAAAGTCCTTGCTCCTCGGATTTGACTTATCATCTTCCGCACATGACGGTTTGATGACAATCAGCCAGCGTCAACCACATCATCCCAACAAGATCAGAGGAGGAGACAATGCCCAAGTCCAGAGAGGCAGCTTCAAAATCAGTCAGAGAGACAACCAAACGAGACAAAGGCAAAGACGAAAATAGCCACGCTTCATCGACAAGCGCAAATGAATCCTCCCACCGAGATTCAACGCATTTGACACATGATGATCTGCACAAGACGCCCAGCACAGAATTATCAAAAAAGCAGTATGAGAAAGCGCTGAAGAAGCTCTACTTAGAGCTCATTAAGCTTCAAGAATGGGTAACCACGACAAAGGCACGCGTGGTCGTGATCTTCGAGGGCCGTGACGCAGCGGGCAAAGGCGGTGTGATTAAACGGATTACCGAGCCGCTCAATCCTCGAGTCTGTCGCATCGCGGCACTCGGTACGCCATCGCCTAAGGAAAAGACCCAGTGGTACTTTCAGCGTTATGTGGCGCAACTGCCCTCTGGGGGCGAGATCGTTCTATTTGACAGGTCGTGGTACAACCGCGCTGGTGTTGAACATGTTATGGGCTTTTGCACTGACGAGGAATACAAGGACTTCTTGCACGCCTGTCCTGAGTTTGAACACTTGCTCATTCGATCCGGCATCATCCTGATTAAGTACTGGTTCTCTGTGAGCGACGAGGTTCAAGAGGAACGCTTTCGCGAACGTGCCGAGAACCCACTCAAGCGCTGGAAGCTTAGTCCGATGGACTTGAAATCCCGCGACAAGTGGGTTGAATACTCTAAAGCCAAGGACGCAATGTTTCTCCATACCGATACGGTCCATGCACCTTGGCATGTCGTCAACGCCGATGCGAAAGAGCGCGCGCGGCTCAACTGCATCACTCATTTGCTGCAAAAAATTCCATATCAATCCGTTAAGCTCCCTGAAATCAAGTTAGGGAAACGCAAAAAGATCCCTTCTGATTACGTTCGCCCCCCCATTAGCAACCAACACATCGTGCCCGACTACTTTTAGCGCTGCAGCAAAGATGGGCAAAGGGACGCAGTTCGCGGGCCATCTCTGGGGCGGCTTTGCTGCGATGTTGGCGGCACACAGCGCTTAGCCGCCCTTGAAAAACAGACTCCGATTGCCGGATTTAAGCAGGGTTTCACCGTGGCACTTGCAGGTCGGTCACCTGAACAGCACATCGAAATGCCAACCAGTAAGGCAACCATGACGGCGCGAAGGTAGCCACAAGGTCGTGATGAGGCCTCTTAGCGCAGCATCCCCGGATTAAATGCAGTCAAACAGTTGAACATTCGCAAGATGGCGTCTTTTTAGACCGATTCAGACCATGGAGCAAAAAGGAATGGATGGGATAGTTCTCGCCTTTTATGAACCTTGCTTGTTATTGTTATTCTTTATCTGGCAATGGTGGTCTCTTCGCAGGGACAAAGCAAAGCTCGCCGAGCAACGCCGGCTCACGCAGGCCGAAAATGACAAAGCCCGGCGTGTAGGGCTTAGCGATTCAGGTGAGAGTACCGGCTGCAGCAAAGTTTGAACAGTTGTACTTTATGACCGAGCGAAGCATTGGGCATTTCAGCACGCGCTGGATGCGCCTGAGGTGAAGCAGCGTATTGCCCAACTCGGTGGCGAGATTCAACGCACCACACCGGAACTGGCGCAAACTTTCATCGAGCAGCAGATCGCTTTGTGGGGACGCGTCATCAAGGCGCGAAAAATTTCGGTGGAGTGATCCAAATCGACAGGATCATCGACGGGATCAAGGTGTCCTGCTTTGATGACTTTGCAGCGCCTGCGATCAATGAAATCCTTGCCTAGCAAACGGGTAAGGGATTATCCTTATGTTGGGGAACTAGCCCCAATTAACATAGGGAGAAATGACATGACCACAAAACATGAGCACGCTGTTCACCACAAGGCAGCCGATCATCATCGCAAAGCGGCGCATCACTTTGAAGCAGCAGCGAAACATCAGCTGGCAGCAGCTGAGGCAGATGACCATGATGATGTTGTGAAGACAGCCCACCACGCTTACCTCGCATACGGCCATCAGATTCAGGCTATTCACTATGCCGAGATGGCCGCTAAGGAAGATG
>Ga0214923_10006558_pt1 | contig 13026 bp, 18 predicted proteins | sample LL1510_MetaG_FD_177993 | JGI IMG/M metagenome (GOLD analysis project Ga0214923, IMG submission 177993) | Freshwater microbial communities from Lake Lanier, Atlanta, Georgia, United States - LL-1510 | ecosystem: Environmental > Aquatic > Freshwater > Lake | place: USA: Georgia | collected...
TGGAACATTTCATTTAATATTCATTAATGATGACAATAATAAAGTTATTGGAACCAAAAGTAACTTAAAACTAGATTATAAAGGCAAAATTAATGGTATTCAATCATATACTATTATGAGTGCAGATGGTGAAATAATAGGAGTAAATTTCACAGGTGGGGAATTATATTATGATACAATTAATAATTGTTTTAGTTTGTCTATGACTACAAAAAACATGTATCAAGGTCAAGCTAATGAATACTTTAGTATGTCTGCTAATTTACAAAAATCATCTAAACAACCAGATAGTTATTATGGAGCAATTTCTTATACTCAAGTTCCAACTAACAAAATATCAAGGGGTGAGGGAGCATACTGCGAATTTACACCCAAATTTAAAAATTAGACTGTAAAAATGAATATTATTTTGAAATTTTCAATTGTTTAATAATATTGATTATATTATCAGGATTATTTAAAATATAAACATTGAATTGATTTATTTTTTTAGATAAAAACCCTTTTTTCCATAAATTATCTAGAAAATTTATAAATTCATCGAAAAAATTTTCTATATTATATATTACGATAGGTTTATTTGAAACTCCTAAATTATTTAAGGATAATATTTCCATTAACTCATAGAATGTTCCATAACCTCCTGGTAATATAATAAACATATCGGCTAAATCTATTAATTTTTTTTGTCTGTCTCGTATATGATCAAATACATATTCATCAGGCATTGACGATTCAACAAATTTAGTTATATTTGAAGATATTACATTACCCTTAAAGTTTGAAACTAATCCCATTAAACCTTTGTTCCCACCACCATATACAAGATTAATCTTGTTTTTATATAGATCTAATTTATTGATTAATTCTCAGGATTTTTCAAAATATTTTTTATTTATACTATTACCTATACCAGAAGCAAATATTGTTATATTTATTTTATTGGATTTTGTATATAAATATTTACTTTTAACATAATATAGTATAACTATTAATATAATAATACAAATTATCCAAAAAATATACATATATAATATTAAAAGATACAATAATATTCCATTAAATTTATTTTCTAATATTTGGATAATGTAACCTAAACCATTCAACTGTTTTGTTTAAACCTTCATCTAATTGTGTAAATGTAAGATCCGGCATAAGAGTTAATAAACGATTTGGACAAGCTGTTTTAATTTGTTGTCCATCATTATTACTTATATTATGTTCAGAAACTAGTACATTATCTATAGTAAATAATTTACAAATCATTTGAGCTACTTCTAGTATAGTTATTTCACTAGTTTCTAGTGCAGAACATATTAATAATGGGTCAGTGATGTTTTCTAAAACAATTCTTATAATTATATTAGCTAAATCACAAGAATATATAAACTGACGTTTTGGTAAACCTGTGCCTAAAATTACAAATGGTTCATTTGCTGAATTCGTAGAGTGTAAAAAAGCTTTATGAATTAATCCTGGAATAACATGACTATCATGTAAGTTAAAATTATCATTAGGACCATAAATATTAGTAGGTATAATACATTGATAGTGATAACCAGATGTTTCATTATATAGACGACACTGAACTTCCATTATTCGTTTAGCATAGGCATATCCATAATTGGAATGATGTGGTTCTCCTAAATGTAGGTCATTTTCAGTTAAAATACGATTTAACCCGTCTGGAAAAATACATGTGCTTAGACAACATATCACTCTTTTAATTTGTAGTTGATACGCATTTTCTAAAACATTATAATTCATAATAATATTACTATTAAACATTTCTAATCTTTTTTGAGTATTTTTAAAAAGACCGCCAACATTTGCCGCTAAATGTATAATAATATCTGGTTTTGTTTTACTAAAAAGTTCTCTTACTTGACTAAAATTATTTAGGTCGCAATCTTTAGAACTTAAATATAACCAATTAGGTTGTAGACTTTTTATAGCTGACCCTACAAGACCTGTTCCACCTGTGACTAAAACTATCATTTATATATAATTTAAATAGTAATATAATTTATATATATTTATAATGAAAAACTTAGATCAGCACGACAAATAGGACAGGTATTATTTATTTCCATCCATTTTGTAATACATTGACTATGAAAATAATGATTACATCGCGTCTTTGTCCAATTATGAATAATAGAATTATCCATACAAATACTACACTCTTCAACTAGATTTATAATGTTAGTAGAAATCTGATATGACTGAATATTACAAATACAATAAAACCAATATATAATGCCAGAAACAAATATAACTGTATTAAATACACATCCAATATATATAAATGATAAGGATAATTGATATAAAAAATTAATTTTTATAAAAATTGGCAAACTATAAAATACAATAAATAATGAAAATATATATTGAAATAAAAAAATGAATTCACAAAAAAAATATTTCCGCAAACCTATGTTTTTTTTCCATTCAATAAATTGTGCTACATCACTGAAGTATTTATTATAGTTCAAATATATAATAAATACGAAATATAATAAATGAATAGTATAAGCAAAATCACATAATACATAACAATAAAATGCTAAAGTAAGAATAATATTATTATGTATATATGGAATAGAATTAATTATACCAATTATATAATATCCAAGACATACCAATCTAAAAATTAATGTTAATTTATTACTACAACTATTTTTTTCTACATAATATTCTCTATTCATTTTTCATATTAATATAATAGCATATTTATTTTTTAAGTATATTATGATATAAAGGAATTCTATATAATGTTTAGTAAATTATTTAATAATAATATTACTATGGATATTTTAAAAGAATTAGATACGGGTGATATAATTTTATATCAAACAAGTTTTTGGTATTCTCGTCTAATAGAATATTTTACATGTTCGCAATATAGTCATATAAGTATTGTTTTAAAAAATCCAACATGGTTATGTGAAGATTTAACTGAGGAATATTATTTACTAGAAAGTGGCGGAGAGGTTTTTAATGACGCGATTACTAATAAAAAAATATTTGGAGTTCAAGTAATTCCATTTCATAAGGTATTTAATGAATATAGAAATAAGAATTATGGTCATTTGTATTATCGAAAATTAAAAACGGATATAAAAATAGATGAAATCCAAACTAAAATAAAAGAAATTTATAAAACAATACAGGGTGACCCGTATGATTTAAATCCGTGTGATTGGATAGCTGCGCTAAATGATATAAATAAACCATTAGATGAAATAAGTGGATTTCAAAAAACAAATACATTTTGGTGTAGTGCGCTGGTTGCTTATATTTATTCGTTATTAGGATTTTTAGATAAAAAAATTCCTTGGACAATTATTAGTCCTAGTGATTTTTGTTGTAATAATAAAAGATTAAATTATATAAATTGTAGTTTAGATAATGATAAATTATTAGTATAAATTAAAAAAATATATAATAGAATATATATAATGGAATATTTAAATAATTTAAAAACTACTGTTTCCAATCAGGCAAGTGTAGTTTATAACAACAAATCAATGTTTTATAGTGTAATATTCGTAGTTGTAATCGTTGTATTAGTTTTATTGGTTCGTAAATACAATGAAATTGTTAAGAAAGAAAGGATGGAACCTATTTTCATTAGAAATGTTAAGAAAGCAGATGTGCGTATTCAAGTAAGTGATGATTTTATTCCTGCTCCTGTTGATGGCACTGGATTTACATATTCAACGTGGCTATATGTTAACAATTGGTCTAAAAATTTAAATAGATTTAAACATGTTTTTAGTAAGGGTGATATTGATTTTAGGAGCACTGCTCCAGGTGTTTGGATGTTGCCAAATATAAATTCAATTGCTATTTTAATGGATACGGTTGATAGAACTAAGGGAAGTGAAAATATATCCGAAAATAAAAATAAAATTCCTAAAGATTTTACAAACACTGGTGCTAAAGGATCTAAAATTCCTAATCAAACCGAATGCACTTGTAAAGGATTTTTATCAGTAGATGATTCCGCACAACAAGCGGCATATTTAAATGATACTAAGGAATGTTTTATATATCCGAATGCCAGAGAATTAGAAGATAACAACGTCGCAACTAGTTGGACAAAGAAAAATTTAAATAATTCTACTATGGATCCAAGGGTAAATAAGGATATAATTCATGATGATAATAATTGTGTTATAGTTGAAAATATTCCTTTACAACGGTGGTTTCACTTAGTGATAGTAGCACACGATACCGCTCTGGAAGTATATATAGACGGCAAACTTTATAAAACCAGTGTTTTAAAATCTATTCCAAGAATGAATTCTCTACCATTATATGCTAATCTAGATGGAGGATTTGATGGCATGATAAATGAATTAAGATATTACCCATATGCCTTGAAATATATTGATGTTTATAGTATGTATGCTCGTGGACCTACTCCATTTTATTTTATGTATTTATTTAGAGGAAAGGGTGAATTATACCAAGAAAGAATTAATAATTTTAGAAATCAAACACATGATTTACTTATGAATGCCGCTGAAAATTTACCTGACCTATCGTTATGTTCTTAAATTCATATATGTAATAAATATATAATAAGACTACTTTAAATTGTTTGATTATAAAACTAAATAATATTCTCTATAGAATATATATGATTTCTATAGAAGATTTATCTGAATATAACACATTTCTTCCTATATTAATAAAAATAATTATTACTATTTTTGTATTATATTTAATTTCATTGATAGTTATTTCTTATTTTGGACTAATGAAGAGTTCACCTATTTTAATATCAAACCAAGTTTCCACAATGGAACCTATTATAATACCTAGTAATCGATTATTATTAAGTAATGTTAATAATGGATTAAGTTGGACATTAATAAATTGGATATATATTGAGGATTGGAATTATCGTTTTGGGCAAAAGAAGATGATTATTGATTGGGGTGATAATTTACAGATGTTTTTTGAAGAAAAAACAAATGATTTGATTATTGAAATTACTACTATTCCATTAATGAAAAAAGAACGACTTATACAAAAAAATATATCATTACAAAGATGGATTTGTTTAATTATTGTATTAGATAATCGCCAACTTGATTTATTTATGGATAATGTATTAGTTCAAAGTATTCAACTAGAATATGTTCCTATGTATAATACAGAGGAACTAAATTTATTTACTGGGGGTGGATTTCGTGGGAAATATGGTTATTTACAATATTTATCATATAGAATACCGCAATTTGGTATTAATCATTTTCAAGAAATTGAAAAAAAATTAAATAATACTAGTTTGTTATATAGGTTTTATAATTCCTTGATGTTTGCTATTATATTTGGTTTTAAACAATCATTTATTAATATGCTAACTATTTTAAACAGACGTTTTAAAAATATTAATACGTTAACAGTAGACGTTATAACTGGTATTTATAATTGGATACGTCGGTTTATTGTTGGATTAATTAGTTATATTGGACGTATAATTTCATAAGTATATATTGTTTAGTTAATTTAAGTTTTATAGAAAAGATAGTGAACATCTTATCTTATAAATATATATATGGGTCGTAATATTGAAATTATATTGAAATTTCTAATAATTATAGCTTTTGTTTTATCATTACTAATAATCAGCACCTTTTTACGAAATATTGGTATGAAATCTAAGTTATCAGCTAAAACAAATGAATTATGGACTGATTTTGGAGAATTTTTAACGCCTCCTAGTATAGATTTGATAGATAGACTAAAAGTTCCTATGGAACTGAGATTATTTCAACAACCTACGAATTGTTTTAGTTGTAAAAAAAATAATAGTAATATTCTTCAACGACGCATATAACACAAAAATACTTTTATATAAATAATCTATATATATTTTAATGATAAGTAGACATTATACTATAATAGTTGTAATCATTTTTGTGATAATTGATTAACCTTTAACATCTTTTTATATCTTGACTAAGTTTATGTTCTTGCTGTAATTTTTTAAATTTATCTTCAACAGATAAATTTGGTTCAGATATAGTAGGATATATATGTATAATACCATAATAATATATACCATCTGCCATACGTTTTTTCTTTAATCCCATATTAAGTAAAATACTACTTATAATTTTACTTAGTTTTAATTTATCTTCTTTAAAATATTGTAATTCAGAAATTATTGTATCTAGAATTATAGTAGCTTTCATAATATTTTTTTTGTCATTATCTATCTGATATCTTTCACGAATAAAGCCTTCTATTTCAATATTAATATTATCTATTTTTTTCTCATTATTTATATCAAACAAACTTTCAAAACTATTTATTTTTTTTGATATAACTTCTAGACTTTCAAAATCTCGTTTATGAAAATAATTTTTAAAATTATTCAACTCTTTTTTATCTAGTTTATTATATGTTTTTACTAATTCAAAATCTTTAAAATTTTTAATTAAATAATCTATAAAAATTATATTTTCATTTTCTACTACAATACCTATACTTTGAGAAATACAATATAATACAGCACATTTAAAAAAGTTTTTTGGATTTTTATTGTATTCATCTGCTTTCCAAGAATAATATTGTATAGGCATACATTCAGATAATATTGTTTTTTCTGGAGCCGGAAACACGGTGCCTTCATGTTTAACACCAATTTGTTCATAGTCGTTATATGGTAATATTGTTTGGTTGTCCTTAGTTTCGATTGTTTGTTCAAAATTGTTATTTAATAGTCCTTCTATTTTTTCTAATCTAGTTGATTTATAACATTGTTCACGAATATCTAAACAAACATTTTTTTTAATCTTTTCGTCATTTTTGAGATATGATTTTATATTTAACTTTTCATCCGTATTTATTCCATATTGAAACAATTGAAAATTTTCTAATAAAGATTTATTTATAATGTTATTTATTATTAACTGATTTAATTGGTTAAAAAAATCATTTGATGAATTCAATTTATTATTAATAGTAAATGTATAGTTGTTTGTTTTAAAGATATCATGTAGATATCCAATGATTTTTTCCTTCATACTACATTCCATTAAAAATTTATAATTTATTTCATAATCATCTACTTCTATAGTTTTAAATAAAGTTTCCAGGAAAGTTAAAAAACTAGTTTCAACAAATGGTAAAATAGTATAGTAACCATGTGTCTGGTTAGAAACTAAATAAATTTTACCAAAATTATTCTCTAAGTCTGTAAATATTTGTGTAATACTCATTATGTATATTATATAATGTATATACATAATTATTATACATTTAAAACGCAAAATTTACTTTCGTTGTGAAATTTTTTTGTATTGTTTGATAGATTTGCGTTTACTACCTCCACTAAGGGATTTTCTATATTTTTTTAAAGATTTTTTTTTATTTCCAATATTTGTTACGTTATACAACGATCTGGCTAATGTAGAACGGCCAATCGATAACGGACTATACAAAGGCCAAGGAGCTGCTGCTGCGCCACTACTGCCAGTAGAAGCAGCTGACCCTTGACCAGGTATGATATCTGGACTTGAAAAAAATGCTTCTGGACGTTGTTCAATAAAATTTATTAATTTATTTGTTTTTTTTAATTCTTGAATAGTGCTTAAACCTGTCCCTACATCTTCCATAACATTATCAGATTCAAGAATTGCCCAAATATTAGATAGATTTTGTTCGCGTTGAGCACCAGTTGTAACATGTGTATGCCAACTTAATTGATAAGCCGCCGGATCTGGCATAACAAATAATCTATGATTAGTTGTATGGTCCATACGAGATAAATATGCTATAATTTCAGTAATTAACTGGATGCGATCTTGCATTAATTGAACTGGTGATCCGCGTCTACTGCCACAACATAACTCTAAAAATCTATCAAAAAATCTTTTACGATGGTCAAAAGCATCTTTTTGATCAGCGGGTGAACTTATATACTCGTCACCTTTAAAATATTCATTAGGATCTAATAAATCAACTTGACTAGCTCGACCAAAATCAATTACGAATGGACTTAAACTTCCATCATCATTTCTTTTTACTAGTATATTTCCTGGATGTAAATCGTAATGTATTAAACCATTAAATAAATATAATGATATTACTTTTGCTAAACTATTTATATACAAATCAGTTAAATTAGTCATCGCTGGTCTATATTCACTCATTTGTAATGAGTTCATTAAACATGGCATAATGAGTGTTCCTAATGTATATGTTTTGTTGGCAACAAGTGGTAATAAATAGTCAATAACTTCCATACCAATCGAACCGGGTAAAATTTTAGATTTTAATAGATTTATAAATTCAGTCGCTTTTTTTTGGTTAAATAATGAAAAATCAACAACAGATGGACTAAAATTTGGTTTTTTAGATAATGTGCTTAATTCCCAAATTCTAGATTGTAACTTAGCTTCTCTATAAAAACTTATCATACTTTCAGTTTGTTTATCAACAGCTTTTAAAGCTGGTAAATCATCATCTCCATCTTTAGTGATTAATACAACTTTTATTATATATTTCTGAATATCAGGTTCTCTTATATATTTCATATTTCTAAACAATATTTTTGTAGTATCTCTTACGTTAAGAGTAAATATAAATCCTTTAAGAGAACTATATGTTAATAGGGTAACTTCTGAACTTGGATCACGTATCATATTAACTATAGCTTGACATCTAGTAATACTTGGATCTTTTAAAATTGCTCCCCCCTCCAATAACGAAAGAACTTCCATTTATATATATATATATAAATATAAAAATTAATTTATATTGGTACAATTTATAGTATCCTTTCCTTTTTGTCTTTCCCATACGGGAATTCCTGATATTGTAAATGGTAAATTACCACTTGAATTACCGGTTTGTTTTGATGGACAATAGTCTTGGGAGGGCATCATATATGTGCTTACCATAATATCTCTATCTGGATAATAACAATATCTTTGATTGCTTTGACAAGCTAAGGTTCCTACCGGACACAATGGAGCGTCATTTTCATTAGGACAATTATCTCCACTAGTAACCATTTGATTTCCAGTACTATTAATAGCAGTGGACATGCGATTAGTCATTGTACTAAATAAGGAATTACTTACTGCCTGAATAGGATTTAGACTATTTGGAATAGAACCAAATACATTAAGACTTTCTGGGGAAACGGAAGCCAAATCTGATTCGGTTGGTTGTTGATAGTTACGACCACATATATTTAAATTTTTAATATTTACGCCAAAAAAACTCAAATCAAATATAGGATTTCGAGAGAGTTGAAAAATTTCACGACTGGATAATGCTTTTGAACGATATGCTAATTTACTAATAAATCCTGAAAATCCCCCCATAGGAGTTACTTGTAGATTGCCATCATTTTGTTTTGCTGGACTTGTTAAATTTTTAGTTTCAGCTAATAATCCATTTATAAATAATTCGACACTGACATCATCAACTACTATAGCAATATGCGTCCAGCGTTTTAATGGAAAATCTTTTAAACGAATAGAACTATTATTTCCATCTTCTGATGTAATTACTACTACTAAATTATTAACAACCGGTTCAAGATAAACAAGAGGACAAAACTGATTTAATGATTTTGATTTCATAATAATAGGTTTGAACCAAAATATATTATAATCCCATTCAGCTACATATAAATTCATATGATACGTAAATTCCACCTTATTTCTATTTCTAATAAAGTTATGGTCAGGTATAGTATCTATTTTTTTAGCATCTCGTCCATTATTATAAAAAAATGGATTTTCCAGTTTATGTTGTGAATATTTTCGCCAAGAATATATAATTATAATAAGTAATAAGGCAGTTGCTATCATTTTTTGAGTAGTAGAAGTTTCCCCTACTATATCTTTTAAATTATTAAATTTATCCATATATTGATAGATAAGAAATTATATATATTTTTTTCTTGTTAGTAATAAAAAAAAGAGATAGAAAGTATATATGAACCTCTTCAATAAACTGGATCCTGTTATATTTTTATTATCACTAGCAATTGGTTTCTTTATCGTTTATATATTTGGACCAAGACCAACTATTTTATATAAATATCCTACTCCTGACAATGAAACTAAAATAGTATATCAAGATCAAATGGAAAATTGCTATAAATATCATAGTGATAAAGTAGACTGTCCATCAAATAAAAAATTAATAAATACTGTACCAATTCAAGTAACTTCATGAATTTAATTTAAAAACAACATCTTTTAATAATTCATCTACAAAAACTGGAGCAAATCTATCAACATAACCAGTTCTTTCTACCATACCATTTATTTCGCCTAAATCTGGTCGAATACTAAATCCTCCTCCTAATTGAACTTCTTGACGTATAATATCGTTAAATAAACGCCTGTCACTATAGTTTAGATTATTTTCATCATTAACTTCAAATAATTCCAATAATTTTAAACGATTTATCATTATAATCACTAAGGAGAAAATATTATTATCTACTTTATAATATATAATGGATCCATCCGTATGGGGTAAACATGGCTGGATATTTTTACATAGTGTAACTATGGCATATCCAGATAATCCAAGTGAAAATGATAAACAAAATTATAAAAGTTTTTTTCATTTAGTATCTTTAGTATTACCATGCAATGTTTGTAGGGAACATTTAAAACAATATATGAATGAAATACCAATTGATAAATATTTAACATGTAAGAAAAAACTAGTAGAATGGTTAATTACTATACATAATAAAACAAACCAATCGCTAGGTAAGCCTATTTTAAGTTATCAAGAAGTAATTGAAATCTATAAAAAATTATATAATGAAAACGAGACAAAAATAGATAGTAAAAATGAGAATATTCCTAAAAAAGTAAATAATTTTTATTATATATTATTTGCTATAATATTAGGAATAATTGTTATAGCATTATTTATATGGAAGAAGAAGAGTGTATTATTTGTTTAGAAACGATTGATAGAGAAATAGGTGATTATCGCATAGAACTTTGTGATAAATGTAAATATATTATACATATTAAATGCTGGGAAGATTATATAAAATATCGTGGAAATAGTTATTGTGTTGTTTGTAATAAGTTATTACATGATGATAATCTATTTCATATTGTGAATACAATTACGCCTGTTCATAATATTATCGTGGTAAATAATCGTAGAAATTTAAAAAAAAATATTTGTTGTGTTATATTTTTAGTTATTTTGTGTATTTCGTTCTATATTATTATTAAGACTATTTAAACATTTTGCTGGAGAATTATATAAATTATTTACACTACAATATAATTTATTTGATAAGGGTTGACATGTTTCCTTACCATTAAATTGTGTAACTCTACAATAATATGGATGGTCTAAATTGGGTAAAAAATCCCACATAGACCATCTATGAATACGCCAACGTAAATCACTTGCTACAGCTGGATTAATATTACTATTAGACCGTTGGTCTTCAAATGCGTTTCTAATCTTCCGTTGTAAGTTAATATAATCTTGAAAGCTTTTTAATGTTGCGTAGTAAGTTTTCTGAGGATTAGTAATACGTGTATCTAAATTTATTTTTGGTTTTGTTGTTAAATCTCTTTTTTTTAAAGGAACATAAGGCATAGAAAATGGTTCTATTGTATTTACTACGTAATAAAGAAATAAAGATATAAAAATACTTAATATTAAATAAATCAACATATATTTTATATTATTTCTACCGAAATATTATATGATATAAAATATATATAATGGATAACCCAATTTTAAAAACCATTGGAATTTTTGTATTAGGTATTGTTGGTTTAGTTGTTTTATATAGGCTATATATAAGATGGATGGAAGGTCAAAATGCTGAACCAATTTTTTTTCAACAAAGAACTATCTTTGGTAATTTTCGTGATACTACTAGACCTTTTACTATTCCGTCCAATCAAATATTACGTAGTGGATATGGACTTGAATACACATACAGTGTATGGATAAAAGTTGATGATTTTAATTATCGTTTTGGAAAACCTAAACATATTTTACATAAGGGACCTCAAGATATAACTGTATGTAATCCAGGTATTTTCTTGGCACCAAATACAAATCAACTTTTGATACGTGTAGATACGAAAGAAACTAATAGTGTTTATCGTTCTGGTAGAAATAGACGTATTAATGGAACAGACCCAATAAAAACTCTTTTTGATGTTAGGGAAGATGATTGTAAAATGGAATGTTCAAATAATGGATTGTAATTCATTTACTCTTGACCAGTTAGCAAATCAATGTACATTTTTCGAGAAAAAATTACCTGCTATAGGAAATGATGGTGCTGAATTTAATAGATTTCCAGAAGCTGCCAATGTAACTAGTTTTAGTAAACAAAAATCAATGAACCCAAATTATTATGACACATTTGAATTAAATCATAACTTACCATGTGATATAATTGATATTCCATTACAGAGATGGAACCACGTAGTTGTAATATTATGGAACAGAAGTCTTGATGTGTATCTTAATGGTAAATTAGCTCGCAGTTGTACATTACGAAGTGTTCCTATTTTAAATGATGGTCCTTTATTTGTTACACAAGAAGGTGGATTTAAAGGTGATATGGCAAGTCTTAGATATTATAATCGGGCTATTAATGCGGAAGAAGTTTATAAAGTTTATAAACGCGGTCCAACTAATGCTAGTTTAACTAATTTAATACCACGTATAAATTTAAGTTTTAACACTTCTTTGGATAGAGAAGAAAATAATTAATCATTATATTGTCCCAGATATTATCTAATTTTAAAAATAAACCTTAATATATTGGTAATTTAACCCTTACATCGTCACACATTACTTGTATATATTGTATAAAATGATAATTTTATATAAATGTAGAAAACCTGTTGGGCTAGACCATGTGGAAACGCTGTAAGGGTTAATATAGTAAAAAAAAATATGAATGATAGTCTAAGGGTTAACGAATAAATTCTATAACTTTATCTACAGCTTTTTGAATTGTATCTAGATCATAATTAT
>Ga0214923_10006559_pt1 | contig 13024 bp, 13 predicted proteins | sample LL1510_MetaG_FD_177993 | JGI IMG/M metagenome (GOLD analysis project Ga0214923, IMG submission 177993) | Freshwater microbial communities from Lake Lanier, Atlanta, Georgia, United States - LL-1510 | ecosystem: Environmental > Aquatic > Freshwater > Lake | place: USA: Georgia | collected...
CCAGCAATACCACATTGGGCGTGAGTGATCTCGACTCCGGCCATCAACTCCGCTACTTCTATAGCCTTCTTTAGAGCTTCAACAGTCGACGGTATATTAACGACGATTCCTTTTCGAATCCCGAGAGAGGCCTGCTTACCTATACCGATGATTTCAATACCTTCAGAAGTCATTTTTCCTATGACAACGCAGATCTTCGTCGTCCCGAAATCAATGCCCACAAGGAGATCGGATTGCTTTGCCGGTTTCTTAGAGCCAGACATATGCATCCCTTTTTGTTAGTACTTCTGTTGTAACGATTAAAGACGAGAAGCAACTTTTTCCTCTGGCTTTACACTCAGTTAAATCATTTCACCACTGAGTGTATAAGCACTGGGTTAGAAGTGCCCTTGAGGTAACTGTAGTTCTAATTGTGGACGCTGACAACAGCTTTTTTTGGAAACATCAGATTAATTCTCTGAAGTTTTTGCATTTGACTAGGTGGGTCTAACAACAATGTCTCTAAAAGTTTCGACTGAGACTGCCAGTTTTCACGGTTGAGAAGAACTTCTAGCTTAGGGTTATCTAAAAATATTTTGAAGTAGGGGTAGTTTCCCAAAATAACTTGAGAAATGCTGTATTTTGAGTGGGCTAATATTTTAAATTGATCCGTTATCGACAAAATATCCTCGATATTCCATTTTTCTTTTTCTGATGAGAACGAGACAAAAGGTAGGTCCAGAGTTTTTAGAAGATTAGGCCGGGCCTTATCAATGACATTACCTCGAGAGTCGATGAAGTAAGCGACTCCTTTGATCACGGATAAAGCTCTGGGTCTTTTTGTTCCAACTTCAATCCAAAGTTGATCGGGATACTGTTTTTTTACAACTACATGCTCAATCCAAGGATGCTTTTCTAAATTGGCCACTAGTTCCTTGGCACTCAACATCATGAGATTTTTGCCTTCCAATTTGGGTATCCAGGCCCTCAATTCTGAATTTGCAAGAGGCCACTCCGAGGAGACTTTAACTTGTTGAATTTTAAAAAAAGAAAACAGTTGAAAACCGCTGCTCAAACTCCCGCTATCACTAGAAAACAATAACCCTAAAACCAATAACAGGCATAGACCCACTCCCGCAACACTGGCCCACCGGGGAAAACTCTCACCAACCCACTTTGATTTGACATCCTCTAACATAAAACCTCCTAAGCCGCTTGCTTCCATTCCATTGGGGTAGAGGGCTCTCTTTCCCAAAAAATCGACTCATAATTTCGAGCTACCACATCTAATGAAAGATTTTTTTTCAAATCGCGATTAAACTGCCCCCCTAATGAATCTCTTAGCGCCTTCTCCAAATAGAGCTTAATAACTTTTTCCCCCATGGCTCGAATGTCGTAGGAAGGGATAATAAATCCTGTATGCCCTTCTGAAATAAAGGCTTCAATACCCGGAAGATCAACTGAAACGACGGGCACCGAATAAGCACCGGCCAACATAAGGGGAATAAAATGATGATTTCTAAGTGGGGCGTAGAGAAACACGTTTAAGCTTCTGATGGAGCTGGGTGACGTGGTTTCAACAATACTCACAGTTTGGTTCAGTCCTAAAGAGTTAACCATCTTCACTAAATGAGCATACAGAGGACCTCTTCCCAAAACATTGAAATGAATTTGAGTATTTTGTTTACTCACAAAATGAGCGACACCGATTAGAAAGTTGATGTTGCTTGCTGATGAAAAATCGCAAAATGTCCCCACTTGAAATTTTTCATTTGGGTTTAGACACGAATCTAAACTCCAATCCGAAGGGAGAGGTAAAGAACTCATTTTTAATTGAGTTTCTGGAATCCGCTTAATGTCTCGCAAAAATCTAAACTCCAGAGGACTGTAAGCAATCAAAGTCACCGGTTTGGGAATAGGACTTTTAAAGGATTGTAAAGTTAGCCCATGGAGCCCTTTTTCTTCCCGAGCGGTTCCTAAGACTGATACAAAGATCCGACCTGCTCGATTGGAGTTTACAGCTAAAAAATCTAAAGCTCCTCTCCAATTTCTAGAGACGATCCAATAATCCCCCTCTAATTTTTTCCTTCTAAAAAATCCCCTCTGAGCCTCAGTCACCCAAACAGTCTCAACACTCGTTGATTCGGAAAGTTTTTCCATGAGGGGTTCAATAAAGATCTTCTCGTAGGGTTCCAAATCATTGAAAAATAAACAAGTTAAAGGTGTTGGGTTCATGGTGATTTTGATTAATCCAGGGAAAAAGTATTGGGTTATCGACTAGGTAAGACTTCTCAATTATACCGTATTTTCATTGATAAAGTCGATGAGATGGCGCAACATTCCAAAGTCTTTTTTAGTCCATTTAAATACTAGACGCGGGAGGTCTTTAATCTCAGGCTCGTTATCCTCCTCGGGCAGAGCGGTCGACGGCTGCAACTTCCCATCATGAAAAAAATTTGAAAACTTATCATTAATCTTTTTGATGGCCTGGTCCGTCAGGGGTTTTTTGATTCGGATGGAAACTAAATCATTAATATATCGCGTCGAATGATAGTTTTTATAAAACAGATCGAAATGGTCCAAAGCCTCTTCAGCCGTGTGAAAAATACGGAATAAATGGCGATCCGATTCCGAAATGAGCCCTTTTTTCAACATCACTTTATTTAAAAAATCGACGACTTCCGACCAATATCCGTAACTTTTTGTCTCAAGAAACACTACAGGAACAGGGTTGGTTTTACCGGTTTGAAGCAAAGTCAACGCTTCAAAAGCCTCATCAAACGTTCCGAATCCTCCAGGAAAAAAAGCAAATGCCCACGCTTCTTTGACTAGGAATAATTTTCGAGTAAAAAAATACTTATAATTAATAAGTCCTTTTTGAGGATCAATAAAAGAGTTAGCGCTCTGCTCAAAGGGCAATTTGATATTAAGGCCAAACCCCCCTTTAGCAGTCGCACCTTCATTGCCGGCTGCCATAATCCCAGGCCCACCCCCCGTAATCACCATATATTTTCTTTTGACCGCTTTTTGGGCAAAGTCTTTAGCAAGCGCATAAAGAGGATCTGAATCGGAAATTCTAGCCGAACCAAACATAGTGATTTTCGGTGACTGTCGATGAGGCCTGAACATCTTAAATGAAAACTGGAGTTCTTTTAACGCAGTAGCTGAAATTTTTAAATTGAGACTCCCTGGGTTCTCTCTGGCAAGGCGAATGGTGGCTTTAAAGATATCGGATATAATCTTGCGTCGCAATGGAGTCTGCTCACCCACCATCCGATGAAGCGACTCTTCAAGATGTTCCCAATCCGGGCCCAGACTGTCCTGATGTTTTTGTTCGTTTACTTTAGATTTCAATTTGCCTGCTCGTTCGGTTTAAGAGAAAATTTAACTATTGTGAATTTAAAATCTCTTGTTCAGAAAAAAATTAAGACAACTATTCTATGGCAGGCAATTTTTTCCGTAATCGGATTAATTACCAGCCTCTATCTGTTCATTCATCATACCCGACTCGAAAGCGGAATCCAAGAATCGGCTAGTTTTTGTTCTTTTGGAAAATTTATGGATTGCGACACGGTCAACGTGAGTCGTTACTCGGAAGTTTTTGGAATTCCGATTGCAGCCTTAGGAGCCATCTACTTCTGTGTCCTATTGATCATGGGAATAATGGTCTCAGCGCAAGACAAATCCTTCTCCACTCTGCAGAGACTCATGGCCTGGCTAACCGGTATGGCCACTATTTACAATCTGATTCTTCTCTTTGGAATTCAATTATTCGTTCTTAAAAGCCTCTGTATCATGTGTTTTTTAACTTACGTGTGCACTACTGGACATTTGATTTTAAACATTAGGCTGGCGGGAGCCGAATCCGAAACTTTTAAAGAGAAGCTCATCACGGCTTTTGGAAAACCTCACATGCCCTTACTGAAAACTATTCCCATCATGAGATGGGGAGTGGCGGTAGTCAGTTTGGTTTTATTTAGTTTAGTGATAACTTTCCTTCCCTATTTCATCCGAAGAAACAGCTCTGAAAATAACTTTGTCCAAAATTCGATTCAGCAGTTTTATGGGCAATGGAAAGAATTGCCCCAAAAAAAACTTCCCGTTAGCCCCGGAGATGGAACCTGGGGAAATCCAAGCAGCCCAATTCAGATTGTGGAATTCAGTGATTTCCAATGCCCTTGGTGTAGAAAAGCCGCCTTTCCAATACACACCATCCTCAAACTATTTCAAAAAAGAATTTTTTTCATATTTAAAAACTTTCCCTTAGATTCAACTTGCAACCCCAATCTTCCCCTCAGACTGCATCCCCACGCTTGCAAACTGGCTCGTCTAGCTGCTTGTGCACAAATAAAAGGTAAATTCTGGGACTATCACGACCAAGCTTTTCTCCGAATGACTGACGAAGATATCGAGCAAGGGTTCGACCACATTGCTGAAATACTCCGACCCGTTTTTTCCACCCAAGAAATTTCGAGTTGTCTTTCAGATCCAAAAACTCAAAAGCCAATCACTGAAAATATTAATCTCGGGGTCGAACTCAAAATTAAAGCGACTCCTTCGGTGTTTATTAATGGAAAGCTAATCACAATCCCCATCACTGTCGAATCGCTCGAGCAGCTCATTACCCTCGAGGAGAGTTTGTTTAAGTGATTCTATCGCTTTAAAGAGTGTCTAATCTTTAGACACTCTTTGCCCTTATTTACACTCCGATAAAAAGCTCACAGAGTGCCCAGTTTTGTCCCCTGAAATCATTGGAGTTTTTGACCCAAAATGAGGCATCCACTTTGCTCTTGTTATCTAGCAGAGAGGGGTGATGGTTGTGAACACGCAATCTCACATAGGGGTATCAATCTTCTTTATTTTGGGTCTATTAGGGCTTTTTCTGCCCCAGGCTCATGCCGATTTAATGGATGCTGAGAAGGCAGAAGAACTGGCAAGAAAAACCTTTGCAGAGAAATATCTCGATTTTACTGGTGACAAAAACGTCATGGGGAAAGCCACTTCAGTCGATGGAAAAGTTCAGCAATCGGGAGCAAAAAACCGTTTTGATAATGACGATGGGGTTTCATATAAAAGTGACCTCACTTACCATGATTTTGCTTTTACGGCTCCCGATGATGCGAACAACCAACAAAACAAAAGCACTCAAGATCCCAAAGCGAAAAAGTCGAATCGAGACCTACAGGAGTTCGTCTCCGGCCACGGCGGAATTTCCGAAGGCGGGGGTTCATCTATTTTAGAAAGAACCATGTATCAAGAGTTTGATAAATATAAAAAACAAGAGGATCAGAACCCTCCCAACCGAGAGGAAGAGGAAAAGAAAGGCCTCAAGTACCGGGGAGTATATAAAATTACAACTAAAGAAATTTTCGAAGATCCCAAAACGAAACAGGCCCAAGCCGGCCAATCGGGTCAAAACAATTTATCTTCAAACAACAATCAAGACTCAAAGAAAAAAGAAAAAGACCCAGTCAAACGACTCGAGCTAAGAGAAGACACCAAACAGTCTGTAGAAAAAATTGGAACAGACTCTGCGGAAACGATTATTCAAGCAGCAAGAGATAAAGAGCTTAGAGAGGATCCCAATGCACTTCCTAACGAACTTTTGATTTATGATGCGGCTGCGAAAGCCACTAACTCATTGTGGAATTCGGCCCTAGCTAATCTCTCTCAACGAAGAATTTTTATAGGCCTGAGTGGAGACTCTGATTACTTCGATCCCCCTAAGCTCTCAGAAGAACAACCTGATTGTGCTAGTTGGGAAAAAAGTCAGCAGGAAAAACTTGCCAAAGTGAATCCTCAAGAACGACAGCAACGTCAGAAAGAATTTGATCTCATGAAAAAAGGCTGTGAACAAATGTCCAAAATGAGCTATAGCACAGTTAATCCTGGATATGAAGTAGATCCCAACAACTCCAACGTTGAAGTTCTTCAAGAAAGAGGCCCCGAGCGAGAAGATGCTTTTGCTCGAGATACTAGGGTTCAGTTAGAACTGATGTCTGCAGCAGGAAAGAAAATATCCGACGTCAAAACTAACTGGCAATATGAGGAAAAAGACGAAAAAGTTCAGCTAAAAAATGGCGATGGTGAAGTGGTAGAACAAACCATGGCAGAACAACTTGATAGCTACAACAAAAAACTCGAAGAAGCGGCTGCAGCTTATCAAGAGATCCAAAGCCAAGACGCCGACACTTTTAAATCGCAAATTGACCCTACTCAATATCAGATCGAACCGGGAACAAAAAACTTAGTCGAGATCAACCAGCGCCCCACCCAGGGCCTTACTGACTTTGGTGTGGATGCCTCTAAGCTGGCAGAACCCCCACCTGCTCAAACCTACGAGCAATTGATTAAAAATGTAAAATAGGCACTTTATTTTTCCCAAATTGGCAAAGAACCTAACTCTCGTGTATATAAAGACAATGGTCGATTCCAAAACCTCTGAAGCAGAGCTTTTAAAAGCCTTTTTTGCCTCCCCCGTAGCACAAAAAGGAACTCAACCTCTTAAAAATGGGGTTGAAATAGTTATTCAGGTATCAGAACACCCTACGATGATTTTAACTAAAAAGAAGGGTGTCGTAACCATAACTGAAGGAAACTCTAAATCTCCGGACATGACTTTTTGGATTGGAAAAAAAGGAGTTAGGGAGCTCTCTCAAGTAAAAACCGAGGATGTTGGGGAAATGGGTGTAGCAATTATTAAATTAATGCTATCCCGGGATGCTGATATTCAACTTAAAAGCAAAGTTCACATCGGAAGTCTACAGCTCCTTACCCATGGATATTTAGCAGTGCTGCCACTTGGGGGAAGTACTGTGATGAAATTTTTAGCCTCCAAAGGCTTTTCCAATTTAGGAAAAATCAAAGAGGCTATTTCTCAATTAAGAGGCTAAACTCAATGAACTTACACCCTTTTCTCTCTGCTCCACAAATTGATCAGTTAAACTCAAAATTGGCAGAAACTATCTCCTCCGACTATAAAAAGATTTTAAGTCCTAAAGAGTCCCTATTGGTAGTTATCACTCTTAAAGGAGCTCTACTTTTTGGTTCCGATCTCATTAGGAAACTTACCATTCCAGTTCATGTCGACTTTGTGAGGCTGGCTAGCTACGGTTCGGGAACCAAGTCCAGTGGTGAAGTCCGTTTTCTAAAAGATATTGAGAGCTCTCCTGAAGGAAAACATATTCTGGTTCTGGATGAAATCATCGACTCGGGCAGAACTTGGGATTTTCTTAAGAAAAGATTAGGAGCCGCTAATCCCAAAAGCCTTAAGATCTGCGCCCTACTATCCAAACCGAGCAGACGGGAAATAGACGTACCGATTGATTATTTAGGACAAGAAGTGGAAGACAAATTTCTGATAGGGTACGGGCTTGATTACAATGAGGATTATCGTAACCTCAAAGATATTGCCTATCTCGAATAAAACTCTATTTAGTTTTAGGAGCTTCTTTCACTATTAGCAAAGCCCGAACGTGCTTAGGATGAAATTGACATCCAATAGGATACTCTCCAGGCTTTAGTTTGCTAGGAATCGATACCACAACAGTTTTTGGCTTGTGCCGATCGACTTGCTCAGTCACATTTAAAACGGGAATAAAAAAGCCGTGAAAATCAAACCCACCCTCTAAATCATGCTTAACAATGAACTTAACCGTTTCACCCGGCGTCACTTCTATTTTTTCAGGGGTCCAATGAACCGCCTCGTTAATCTTTTTTGTCTCGAGTGTGATCTCTCGATTAGTTGGAGCAGCAAAAAGAATCGAAGTTAAAAAAGCAAAACCTAAAGTGATTTGTAATAGATTTTTCATGGGATCATTTATATCACGACCTAAAAGTTTCTCAAACACCTAGAATTAAAAAGCCCTCTCCTGAAAAGAAGAGGGCTTTCCGATTTGTAATTTCAGATCAAATCAAACTATTACTGACGTTTGATATTGATAATTTCATCGAGCATCTCATTGGCAGTCGTGACGCTCTTAGCCGAGGCTTGGAAACCACGCTGAGCTTTAATCATGTCCACGAACTCTTTTGCCAAGTCGACGTTAGATTGCTCTAAGCTCTTGGTCATGATTACCCCGCGACCATTGGTGTTGGGTTTCCCGATGAGAGGTTGTCCCGATTGAATGCTCTCGCGGAATTGATTTTCACCTAGTTTGAGAAGTCGTTCCGTGGACTCAAACCGAGCTACAGCCAATTGACCAAGGACTCGAGATTGACCGTTAGTATAGATACCAGTCACGACACCATCGGCATCGATACCCGTATCACTTAACACGCCGGCTGCCCATCCATCTTGAACGTTTCTGAAGGTGGAGTTTTTAGACCCGTACTGAGTCGTTCCTTTTTCTCCGGTTCCTTGATCGTCGATAGAATCACCGAAATCAAAGAACATCTGTTGATCGGGAACTGCACCGTTTGAGAAGTTAGCGTTAATAACTGTTTGAGAGTTAGTTTGCAAACGACCTAATTGATCGAACACTAACGTTCCAGTGCAAACTTCAGTAGGAGTTCCGGGAATTCCCCCAGCGATGTTGGCTCCATCGGTCATTCCGTGCCATTCCCATGTATTATCAGCAGTTTTATTGAAATACATCGTCATGGGTTGGGCATTTCCTACGGAATCAAAAATTTGAATTCCTGTAGTGAATTGGGCTGTCTCCTCAGGTTTATTTAAATCAAGAGGAAGAGAGATGGGGCTTCTAGCGTCTAAGTTCACATGAAGTTGAACGTTGTTAGTCGCTTTGGCGGCAATCGTATTATAGGGAATACGAATGTCGGTCAATTTACCCGTAATCTTCCCTTCAGGAGTGGATTCGTAAGCTTGGACTCTCATACCATTGAGATTAGTCAGCCATCCATCTTTGTCGAAGCGGAAACTTCCATCACGCGTATAGGTTTGGCCTAAAGCATCGTTTTTTACGACGAAGAAACCATTACCACTGATAGCTAGGTCGGTTCCTCGTTCCGTTCGAGTAATAGCACCTTGTGTGAGAATATTGGTCACACCCGCTAGAGCAGCTCCACGGCCGATTTGCAATCCGCCAGCTCCGCCCATACTTAAATCTTGTGCAAGAATATTTTGAAACTCAGTTCTCGCACTTTTGAAGCCAGTGGTATTTGCGTTAACGATGTTATCAGATATGACTGCTAGTGCCTGTCCGTTTGTTTCTAGACCGGAAATAGCAGTTGTCATTGAAGATACTACACCCATGTTGCCTCCTATGAGTCTTCAAAGAAGAAGACCCAAGAAAACCAAAGCTTCCTATTGAGAAAGAATGGGAAGACCATCCTCTTTCAACACGGGCCAGCTCTGGGAATTTAATTTAAGAAAACGGGGCTACCGTTCTCTGTGACTTTTAAATCTACAACTCGAAATCAAACTAAAACTGCACTATCGATATTCGTAAAAATCTTCTCTTTCATTTGGCTTCGTTCCATCGCTGTGACTACCGTACGTGATTTCACATTGGCGATCACGGCGACGTCGTCCGCCAAAATCAATGCTTCCCGACTTCCTTTGGATTCGGCTTGATCAATTCCCTTGGAAATTCGCTTTTCCAAATGAGTATCCCAAGGAATCTCTCTCGATTTAATTCTGGTCTCTGCATGTTGGGAAAGACTAAAAGTTTTGCTCTCTTGACGAAGGAGCTGTTCAAACTCTGAGGGTTCGCCGGGCTTTTGAATCGGCTGTTTTTTACCCTGTTCTTGAGAGGGCCTTATGCTATCGACTCCATCCGGCCTAATGGAAGTCGGGTTTAAATTCCTGTAGAGTTCGGAGATATTCATCGCATACCTTCCATTCCACCTACTCCCGGCATGCCACCCCAAAATCCTTTGTCGAGTTCAGCGATCGGAGGCAGCTGTTCGTTCGATTCTTGGTCCGCTTGCGACTCGTTAGTTTCCTTTTTCGGAGGAGCTGTAATCACAGCTGGGGGGCTTGTGGGTGCCGAAGCTGCTGATTGCGGAGCAGCGCCATTAGGTTTAGTTGTTTTTTCAGTGCTTTTTTCCGAATCAGCTGACACCTGACTGACTCGACCCAATTCCAACCGAGTTTTTCCGGTGCCATTTTCAACGATAAGAATAGGATTTTTGCCTTCCATCTCAACTCCCGTCACACGTCCAGAGAGCTCAGTGCCCAACTCCTGAGCTTGTCCGGACTTGTCCACACCTTGCACTCTGAACGTGTATTTTCCGGACGGAAGGGATCTTCCTTCTTGATCTTTACCATCCCACTTAACTTCAGTTCCTTCAGCTTTGGCTAAATCTATCTCTCGGACTACTTTTCCACCCTCGGTATAAATGGCAGCTTTGAGCGGTTGAACTCCGTCTTTGGAGCTATACTTCATACTGACCTCTTGTCCTTCGACGAGATCAATATTGTTACCAATCGCCTTAACTTGTTTGCCAATCATACTAAGAGCTGAGAGTTTGGAACCTTCTCCTAAACCCGTATGCAATCCCTCAATACCCTTTTGGATATTGGTCAATTGCTCTAAAGATCCAAATTGGGCCAGCTGAGCTGCAAATTCTTGGTGTTCCATAGGCTTCAGTGGATCTTGGTTTTGCAATTGGGTCATGAGCAATTTCATAAAGTCTTCTTTGCCCATAGCATTTTTTGATTTAGGCAGATCCTTTGCAGGATCTGCCATTAAATGAGAAGGAATAGCTGCTGAAAGAGCATCCATTGGATTCTCCTATTAAGATTTCTAATCACTCAACCTGAATGACTAGATTCGGATATCGACTCGTCCATCTCCAACTTGCATCGCTCGAGAAGCTGAGGAGGTGACTCCCAGTCTTGAGGATGCTCCGATTGTTTTTAGACTTTCCGATCCCGATGGCTCTCGCCATGGAGATTCAGGGGATTGTTCTTGATTAAACCCGCGAGATTGTCGAAAAGCAGTATCTTGTCCGACCCAGTTTGAAGCAAAGTCGTTTTGAATCTGCTGATCAAGATCACGGTGCACTTGAACTTCCATCCTAGTGAGATTTAAGTCCTGAGCTTCCATCGAAGCTTTCAGATCACTTAAGGAACTCTCAATGGCTGATTTGGCAAAGTCATTGTCCGACTTCATCGAAATCTCCACATTCTTTCCTCGAGTGGAAACATGAATCTCTACTTGTCCGAGATCGGGTGGGTTTAGAGCTATTGTCATTTTGCCATTACCATGATGAACCATCCCTTGAACCTTTTCGAAAAGCTCAGGAAGAGTTGCTCTAACCACTTGACCTCGAGACTCAACAACCTCATTGCCTGAAGGTTTTAATTGGCTTTTGCCATCAACGCCTAATGCAAATGTCGTCATTAGATCTTGATTTGACTGATGGCCCTTACTTTTACCCTCAGTTTTTTGATTGTCTTTGCTGGAAAGTTCGTTGTGCTTTAAGGCTTCAGAAAGAGATACCTCTGATTTTCCCTCAGTCGATTTTGATGCTGGACTTACCGTATTTTTATCAACAGATTTTGAAAAATCTGTTTTGGGGTGAGCCCCTTGATGCGCGAGGTACTGTTGAAGAGCATTATCTTTCTGAGCTTTGGAATTTGCTGACTCTGTATTAATGGTATCAGATTTTTCTGACTGTTGCTTTAACATTTGCAACGAGTTCAGACCCTGACCCTCTAACGCAAAGAGCCCATTCCTTGATTCGGCACTCTGAATCAGAGCCCCTTTTGAACCTTGTTTGTCTTGATTTTCAGTCAAACCCTCTGCCCCATTTTTAATAACTATCGGGTTCGCAATGGGATTTTGAGTCTGAGGAAAAAGACTACTAAGGGCAATAGGATCCAATTGAGACTGGTTCTTTTTCTCGAATAAGGAAAGCAGAGCATCTTCCTGCCCATTCTTTGCTTCCCCACCCGTGATTCCGAAAGAAATCGGAGATTCGTTTCCAGTCGTTAACCAGTCCTGGGATTGCCCCTGAAGGCCCAGTAGATAGTTCATAAAATCGAACATCCCTGTCTCAGGCGCCCCCGCAGTTCCAGCGATTCCTCGCTGAAGCGCGGTTAGACTTGAACTGTTTACAGCAGAAGTGGATAACACGTCATCTGTCACCTCCTCTCAATATTTTGAAACTCAGTCTACTTTTCTTCTCCTACAGACTGAGGTTGATTGACCTTTTGAGAACTCAATTCTCTATTAGAAAATGTCTTTTCAGTGATAAGCCGAGCCTTATCAGGCATCATCTTACTCATGATTTCGGCAGCTTTATCCTGTTTCATACCCGCGAGAATTTTATTCGAGAGATCCAAATCCATGGTTTCCAGTATCTTGGCTGCTTTTTTCGACTCCATTTTTTCGTAGAGCCCTCTAAAAAGCTCAGCTCGTGCATCTTTCCAAGTATCGAGTTCCTTCTTAAGCACTAAGATCTCTGAATCTTTCTTTGCGAGTTGAGCATTCCAGCTCTTTTCTTTTTCTTTCAATTTTCCCTCGAATCCTTCTTCAGACTTCGACATTTTCTGTTTATTCTCTTTAGCTAGATTCCCAAGTTTCTCCTTCAATTCAACGATCACTTTTTCATAATACTCAGACTGTTTTTTTAAGAACTCCTCTTTTTCAAGTAAATCTTTCTCACGAAGACTCAGCGATTCCTGGGTCATATTTTTTTCAGGCTGAGACTGCGGAACAGGAGCTGTTTTTGCGGGAGTTTCAGTCGGGACCTGAGGTTGAGGGGATTTCAACCCCTCGGCAGCTTCAAGTTTTCCAAAGGTGAGTAGCCCAAGCTCAAAGCTCATCCAAAGGGTGACCGCCATCGTAAACGCGAAAAACAAACCACTTAATTTAAGGTAGTGTTTCACTAGGATCTGCCTTTCAGGAGTTGATAGTTCTGATCAAGTCGCTTCTGCGCTTTTCTTCGCTCATCCAGCTTATAATCAGCGAACCTTTTCTCTTTTAGAGATTCGAGACCCTTTCTTCTCATCGAAATAACACCCAGCTCATATCTTTTATTTTCTAAATCTTCCTTTTCTTTTCTTAAAATTCGCTCAAGCTTCAGAGTTTCTTTGGTGTCTTGTTCTATTTTCTGCGCTAAAAAAGATAGCCAC
>Ga0214923_10006561_pt1 | contig 13023 bp, 13 predicted proteins | sample LL1510_MetaG_FD_177993 | JGI IMG/M metagenome (GOLD analysis project Ga0214923, IMG submission 177993) | Freshwater microbial communities from Lake Lanier, Atlanta, Georgia, United States - LL-1510 | ecosystem: Environmental > Aquatic > Freshwater > Lake | place: USA: Georgia | collected...
CATAAAATTCACAAACTTTATCATTTTTAGATGCATTCATAATAGAACCCAAAACATGTTCAAGAGCAGTCATTAATGCAGTAGTAAATTTAAATAAAAATTCATCATCAAAAATACAATCTCTAACTAATTCAGCACCACATTTTTTAAGATTTTCAGGAGTAATTTTAAGTTTAAGTGAACTTTCAACATCGATATTTTTATAAGTTTTAAAATTATGATGTAATTCCATAATCATAATAATTTCTTTTTTAAAAGCTTCCATTTCTTGTTTATTTTTACTAGTAACACCAGTTAAATGCATAGCATTAATTAATAAATCTTTCATTGGTTTATTCATTGAAAATTTATTAATAATATTAATAATAGATTGAGCTAAATCAAAAGATATTTTTTTAATAGTATCATTAATTAATTTAGAATCTTGTTCTGATAATTTATAATCCATTTTGAGAATTTTAATTAAGTTATCTTTAGATATTATTAAAGCTTCAGATGTAGCTATTTTAAGAATTCTCATTAAACCAGAACCAACTTTTTGACGATCCATTTCTAAACTGGCAGTAACATATTCACTATAAGGTGAACTCATTAGTTTATGTCCATTAATAGGATAATTACCTAAATCATTAGACATACCTTCAATAATTTGGTAATGTTTAAATTCTTTATTTAATATATAATCTTGTTGGAAACCTTCAATAGATTGAATAACAGTAATTGGAATATTTCCTCCTAAAATTTGATTAAAATAACTCATAAATATATATATAAATATAGAGAAAAATAAAATATTTAATTTGAATTTTGAAAATGATATTATTTAAAACTTTATTATTTATTAAATACAATATTTGATATTTAATTAAAAATTGAAAAACATATTTAAAAATATCTAGACTATGATATTAAAATGAAACTTGTAAGTCCATATCGTAATATTAAACAATATACTAGAATTTCAGTTGAAGCATATCATATGAATTCAGATATTAGAAATAATATGAAAATTATCCTTAAAAAAAAAGTAGAAAAGACATGTAATAAAAATGGATTTGTAGATGAAGTTTTTAAAATTCTTGAATATTCAGATGGTATAATGCCTCCTGAAAATTTAAATGGATCTGCTATTTATAATATTACATATCATTGTAAAATATGTATTCCTATTGAAAATACTATTATAATTGGTCAAGTTAAAGTAATTAATCAAGAACTAGTTGTTTCAATTAATGGTCCTATTATGATTTTTATTCCTAAAGAAAATGTTGATACTAATATATGGGATATTCCAGATGGATACATGCATAAAATAAAAAAGAAAAAATTAATATCAGGAGATTATATCAAAATTCAAATTATTGATAAACGAATTAATCAAAATGATAGTCAAATTAAATCTATTGGTAAACTTATTGATTTCGCCACAATAGAAGAAATCGATAAATATTTCGGTTCCAAAATTATTTCTGAAAAAAATGTAGATAGTATTAAGGGTACATTACCTTCTGATGATCCTGATCAAATAGAATTATTAAATATTGATAAAACTAATTTAGAATCTAATTTTATTAATATGTGTTTATATAATTAAATATTTTTAAAAATATCTTTTTCTAATTTATTTAAAATATCATCTGAATAATTACCTACAATCCAATCATTAATATCTAAATTATATTTTTTTAAATATATATCTCTAATTTCAGTAATTTTTTTACTGAAATTTCTGATTAAACTTTTAAAACTTTGATTATCAAATTTTAATCTTTTAATTATTTCATCAGCTACATTAATTATAGTCATTTTAGTATTTGTAATATTTAACATACGTTGATATATCCACCAAATACACCAAACACCACAAAAACCAGTTGGATCACCAATTTTTTTACATTTAGATGTTTCAAGTCCTTCTAATATTTGAAAACTAATTGGAGGTAAAAATTTATATGGAGGATAATATTGAATTTCTGAATCAAATTCTTTAAACTTATTTTCAATTAAATTATCTAATAATTCTGGATTATAATTCATACCCATTGGATAGTTAGAACCATTTGGTTCAAATCTTTCAAGAGTTTTATTTTTAATATCCCAAAATAATATATTAGCATGAGAACCAATAGATGTTTCAATACCAATTGGTACAGTAATATATTTAGATTCTTTTATTAATTTTTTAATTTCTTCATTAAAATATGATGGATAAAATATTTTTTGATAAGACCATACAATTTCTATATTTGAGAAATCTAATTTATAAGGATAATCTAATCCAATTTTTTGATAATATTTTTCTAAATTAGTATTAATGGTTAAAGGATAATCTAAAATTACAACTAACCCTTTTGATTTAAAATCATTATTTAAAAGAATTAAACCAAATAGAATATCAATTGGAGAACCTGTATAATAGCAATTATTAATAAAAATGCCATTATCAAAATTTATATTAATATTAGATAATTTTGGTATACTTCTTTTTTCTTTTACTATAATTTCTCTAATTTTTCCTTTACATATTTTTTCTGAATTATCTCCTGTAATTCCTTTTATAATACCTTTTAATTTATCAAATGAATCAATAGAACACCATTTTTCCCAATCAATTAATAACTCATCTTTATTAATCTTAATTTGATTATAATATGATTCAACTAAAACATTAATAATTTCATCAGTTAATTTAATATGATTTATTTGATCATCTTCAATAAAAAAATTTAATGATTTTAATACTAGTAAATCTTTTAATTTTTTAAGTAAATTTGCATTAATAATTTTAATTAGGCATGTAATACCTTGATTATTTTGAATATTAAGATCTGATTCTAAAATAATTTTATTTAAAACTTTACTATCTAAATCATCCAAGTTAATTTGAGAATCTAATAAAATATGTAAAGGTATTTCACCATTAATATTAGAAACATTAAAATTAATATTAGGTTTTTCCATTATTTTTTCTAAATATTTAACTTTATTATCAATTAAAATATAATGAATAGGAGTATTTCCATAAAAATCAGGTTTATTATAATTAACATTTTTATTTAATAATTTTTTAAATAAATCAAAATTATCTAAGATTATTGATTGATGTAATACTGTTATACCTAGATCTAAACTAGCATTATTTAAATTTATATTTGAATCAAGTAGTTTATTTATAATAATTGTATTATTATAAGTTGTAGCTATTTGTAATAATGTTTCACCAGTTGAAGAAGTAAAATTTAAATTATATTTGTGATTTAATAAATATTCAATCATTTCATTTCTTTTATAAATTAATGCTATAATAAATACATTTGAGCCTTCTTTTGAAATAATATATGGATCTGCTTTATATTCTATTAATAATTTAAATGATTCAAAATTATTAAATATGACTGAATAATGGAGAGCTGTTAATCCCAATCTATCTTTTAGATCAAATATATTAATTCCAATATTAGTACTATTATATTTTAATAATAGTTTCATTATATCTAAATAATTATATTTAATACAATTATATAAAATAGTTCTACCATCAATATCTAGATTATCAAAACGAACATTTAAAGATTCTTCAGTTGCTAATTTTAAAATAATTTCAACTAATTCAATTCTATTATAATTTACAACAAGATGAATAAAATAATTATAATTTATATCTCTAATATCTAAATCTGTTATTTTTCTTTCTTTAATTAAATTATAAACTTGTTCAAATTTTTGAGTTTTAATTAAATTAAAAATTTGTTCAGAATTTTCCATATTTTTCTATTATTTATAAATAGAAAATAATAGAATTTGATTTATGATTTAAATAAGATATCCCATGAACCATTAACAACCCTACGATAAAAAACATTTTTACCAGCTGTAAAACTAGGACGAATAATTCTAAAAATATCTCCAATTTTAGCTCCATAATATCTAGCCATTATATCCGTAAGAAAAATACGAGATAATTCTGATTCAGAAAATTTATCTAATAATTCAGCTTTTTCTTCAGAATTCATTAATTGATGTTCAGGAATAAATACTTTAGAAGGAATATCTTCTAACATTTCACTTTCAAAGAAAAATTCTGCATTTTTATATTCACCAACAATTTGTTTAACTGTTTTTTTAGCAACATCTCGAGCAATAATAATTTTATGAATATCAATATTATTTGATAAATATTCATCTAATGGAGTTCCTTGAACAATTGATGATAATTTTGCATTAACTAAATAAATACTATAATTAGTTTTATCAGTTAATTGAATTTGAAAAATTGATTTTGTATCTAAATCATTACTTAATTTTTTATATTCATTAGACCATGATATAATTAAACCTCTTCTTTCTAACATTTTGAGAACATTTTCTATAATATATTGGTTAATTTCTTTATTATTATATTCTACATTGATTGACATTATAATTATCTAGATATTCTTTATATTCTTTAAATATTAATTTCAATATTTTATTTAATAAAGTTTTTAATTTAAGCATTAAAAAAATTGATAATAAAATATATATAGATAACTTCTCTTTAATAATAATGTATCAACCATTTGTATTTCAATTAGAATCTGGAAAATCTGATATCCTTGATAAAGGTATTAATAAAGATAACCTAATATTAAGTTCAACTATAAATCTACCTCTAACTAGTTTAGGTTTTCATACATTTATTCATCGTACTAAAAATGCAATGTCTATTACAAAAAATCTTCCAACTAAAAATAAATTATATTATGTAGTAAATCCATTTGAGCATATAATTTCTAATTATGAAGATTCTCTAAAAAATCTAACTAAAATTTATTTAGGTATTAAAGAAGATAATCCAGATATTTTATCCAGAGCTTTCTATAAATTATGGGAAATTTTATTTTTATTTGGGGTTGCTGATAAAAAAAAATTAAATTATGCAGCTCTTGCTGAAGGTCCAGGTGCTTTTATACAAGCAGTTATTAATTATAGACAAAAATTAGGTTCAGGAATTTCTAATGATAAAATTTTTGGTGTTACTATTCATCCTGAAAAAGGAAAATATATAGAAATGGGTAAACAATTTACAAGTTTTTATAATAAGCAAATTCCTGGTTTATTACACATTCATAAAACAGTTCCAATTATTGAAGCTTCTAAATATAAATCTAGAGATAATGGTGATATTACACAAGTAAAAACAATTAGCTTGTTTAAAAAAGATATTGAAAAAACTAAAAATTATGCAGATCTAGTTACAGCAGATGGTGGTTTTGATTGGGATAATGAAAATTTTCAAGAACAAGAAGGATATCAATTAATTCTTGGTGAAATTATTGGAGCTTTAAGAGTTCAAGCAAAAGATGGTCATTTTGTTCTTAAAATATTTGAAACATTTACTCTTCCTTCAATTAAATTAATCTATTTACTTAGTAGTTTTTATAAAGAAACTTATATTTATAAACCATTTTTCTCTCGAGAATCTAATTCAGAAAAATATATAATTTGTAAAGAATTTAAATATGATCCTAGTAAAGATGAAGCTTTATTAGATAAAAAAATTAAAACATTAGAATCTATATTAGAAGGAATGAATTCAATGAATTTTGTATTTGATATTTTTCCTGGATTAGATTTACCATCTGATTATCTTGATAAATTTAAATTTATGAATATTAAGATTGCAAATCCTCAACAGATTATGATTAATAATATTGTAAATTATATTAAAGAAAATAACTATTTTGGTGAAAAGTATCATACTTATAGAGAAAAACAAATTGAGGCTACTAAATGGTGGGCAAATAATTTTTATCCACCATCAAATAATTTATATATTAAAAATAAAGAAGATTTACAAAAAATGTTAAAAACTTCACAAGAAAAATATCATGCAGAACAAACTAAATTTATTTCAACACTTATTAAATAATTTTATTTATTTTTATTCACTACTGGATATAAGTATTGATTTGCTAATTCTTCACCTAACTTAAGTTCTACTCCAGCTAATGATTTATTACCTGCTTCAACATTTTCTAATTGTGTTAACATTTTATTTAATATTGCTAAATCATCACATTTACATAATTTTTTAACTAAAAATGGATGTGATTGATAAAATTCAGGATGAGATTCCATTATTTCCATTTCATAATCAAAAGGATCTGATTTGCCTTTTTTTTTTAATTGATTAATTTTATCTGTTATTGATTTAATATTTTCTTTAATCCAACTTATATTAAATGATGTTTTTAATTCAGGAGGTGGAGATTGATTATCTTGTGACATAACAACTTATTAAAATATAATTATAAACTATATTTTAAATAGTTTTTAATTTTTTTTATAAACCATTGAAATTAATAGTAAAGTAATTAAAATTCCAACTAAACCATAAATAAATTTAATATTATAATTATTATCCATAGATTCATTACTAAACTTTTCAATTAGATTTGATTTACATGGCATATCAGTATCAATCATTTTACGAGCTATTTTATATTCAATTATTGGTTTACCTTTTGATTCATTAACAATATTATGAAAATCAATAAGCCATTTAACTAAATTTTCTCTAGTTTCTAAAACTGTATCTGTAATTGGTAATTTTTTTAGATTTTCAGCAAAATGATCTGCACAAATTTTACATGGTAGTGTATCTTTAAGAAGTAAAAAAAATGCCTTATATTTTTGTTTTTGTTCTTCAGTAGGTTTTATTGGATAACCTAATGTAATATAATGTAAACCTTGCCATAAACTAGGACCAAAACGATCAGGTCCTATAATTTCATTAGAACTAATTGGAACCATATGTTTATTATGTGTCATATATATAAATATATATTATATGGGATATTATTTTTATAATGGTGATTATATTTAATGACAAATTTATGATTAACATGATTTAGTATCAAAAAAAACTAAACTATAAAAATTTAATTATATTATAACATTAAAACAAAATATAAATAATTAATTTAATTTAGCTAAAATTGTATCTATTAATATACTTTTTGTTGGTTTTTTTGTTGGAATAACTATTTTTAGTTTTTTTACTAAATCAATTAATTCATCTAGTTTCATTTTATTAAGTTTTGATTTATTTAATTTTTTTAATTCTTCTAATTTATCTTCATCAGTAAATAGATTGTTTTCATCACTATTTGTTTTAACAGATGATTCAATATCTGAAACTTCATTAATTAATTCTTTAGTTTGTATCTCTTTAATAACTGGTTTATTATCCAAAAAATCTTTAGATTTTTCGGATAATTTAGATTTTTCTTGTTGAATAATAAAAAATATATCATCATTTAGAATAAATTCTTTATTAATTTTTTCACCTTCAAAATAACTTACTAATTTAGTTGTTGTTAAAATTTTTTTTATAGTTAAATTATTATAATCAAATAGTCTTTCAGTTTCACCTTTAATTTTAATCATTAATATTGGTTCCCAATATTTTTTAAATTTAGCTAATAATATAGTTTTCTTCCATGGATTTAATATATCTTTATGATATACTGTATATATATTAAAAGTTTCCCAATCAAAAATTAAAATATTAATATCCAGTATATCTACTAAATATTGAAGAGTATAAATATCTTGATCAACTTTAAATCGTTCTCTCAAATCATTTTTCTCTAATTTTTTTAAAAAAGTAGAAAGTTTTGATTTAGAATATTTTTCAATTAATTGGATTTTAAATTGATTTATTAATTCTAATTCATCTGAATTATATGGAATAATAAAATTTTTATCAATAAGAGTTAAAATAGATGACCAAAAACTTATATTATTATTTTCATTATCATTTATGGTTACACCATATCGATAAAATTTATCTGTTAAAATCTCTTTAAATTTATTTGGAAAATTTATTGAATAATTAAAAATATTTTTTTGGGTAATAAAATTATTTGATTTAGAATTAGTTTCTTTATTACTATTCTTTTTTACTAAAAATTTAATAATTAGTTCATAATTTATTTCCATTAATTTATAAGTTAATATACTTTTAAGTAAATAAACAGCAATTTTTTATAACTACTTCACTAATAAAAATTGAATAAAAAATATATTATAATTTTAATAATTTATTTAAGGATGGAACCAAATCTATCAAATGATGAAATTTATGTATCACCTTATGGAAAGTGGTTAAAACAAACATCTTTAGAAAAACTAAATGACAATAGATATTTTACTATACATTTTGGTGATAATGAAAGTATAGGTGCTATTATTGGAGGACCAATCTTTTATTCTAAAAAAGAAAATGATATTACTATATTATGGACTTTACTAAATGAAGAAAATAATGAAGCTACTCTTAAACCAGAATCTCATATAAATGCTGAATGGAAAGATCTTGAAAAAGAAGGTTATTGGTCTAAAATTGATATTAGAAATATTAATTCAGATATACATGGAATTATTTTCTCACCAAATAATGATGCACTTTTATTTTCTAATAATAAGATTTTATATCTAGAAGCAAATGGTACTATGTTAGAACCTGAAGAAAAATCTAAAGATTCAAAATCTAGCATGCTACTAAACAATTCGAGTAAAACTCAAATTGTTTATGAACTTATTTCTGCAGAAAAGAAAAAACTACGTATAGTCTAAATTTATTTTATAATTATTTAATTAAATAATAGAAAGTTACATAATTATTAGATGTATTATCTAAATATTTTTTATTTCCATAAATAAATTTTATTCTATCTTTAATAAGATATGAATATAGTGCTAAATTAACTTCTAATTGATTATCTTCTTCTATCTTAATTCTTGAATTAACTAAAATACCTTTAATCATGGATTGTTCAAATGTTGCACTTTTTGGTTCAAGTTTTAATCCATAATCTAACAAATATCTACATTGAGAGGTATACTTATAATTAAAATCTCCTAAAACCCATCCCCAAATCCAAACTCCATTTTGATTATCATAATAACCTAAAAATTCATAATTATATATTTTATTATTATCATTAAAAAAAAATGTTATTGTACCGTTTTCTAGATCAAATTTAATATCTTGATTATTAATTAAAGTATTAAAATTCCAATTTTGATTATCATAGTGACTTAATGCTTTTTTAACAGTTTCACTTAAAAATTCAAATTCCATTAATTTAAATAATAAAATAAATATTTAAAAATATAATTTCTTAAATATATAATGTTGATATTATTTTTATTTTTATGTCAAATTAATTTATTTTTTATTGTTCATTTAATACTGTTTATATTAAAACATACAATATATAATGTTCAGATACCTATTAAAAATTGGTTAAATTATAAATTTAAAATTCCTATTAGATATAATATTCTAAATGAGTCTACTCCTATCTTCTCTTCTTTTATTATTCATTTATTATTACTTATATCAGGATGGACAATACATAATATTCAAATACCTGTTATAAATTGGTTAAATTCTAAATTTAAAATTCCTATTAAATATAACCTTGTAAAAGAATATATTCCTCTTATATCTTCATATGAAAATGAAGAAATTCAATCAGACTTTAATAAAATAACAAATGATATTAATACAGAAGAAGAATTTTCAGATGATACAGAAGAAGAATTTTCAGATGATATATATTACTTAAAACAAAAAATAGATAATATATTATTTGATGAATCTTTAGATTAAAAATAAAAATTAAATATATAATTAATATTTAAAAAATTATTATCAAATGTATGATAGATGAATTCATTACAAAATATTTGTTTAAATTGCGGTAAACAAGGTCATCATATTAAATCATGTGATAATCCTATACTTTCATATGGAATTATTTGTTCTAATATAGGTTCATTAGTTAATAATAAACAAATTAAAAATTATTTTTATAATAAATTTTTAGATATTGAAGAATTTAATTATAATAATTTAAATAATTTAACTTTAATTCCTCATTTTTATGATAAAATTAAAATTTTAATGGTAAGAAGAAAAAATACTCTTAATTATATTGAATTTATAAGAGGTAAATATGATATTAATAATATTGAACAACTTACTAAAATATTTAATTTAATGACTAGAGATGAAAATCTTAAAATTATATCAAGTAGTTTTATTCAATTATGGAATGAATTATGGAAAAACACTGCTAATAATAAAATTTATCAAAAGGAATTTAATTTATCAAAATTAAAATTTGAAGAATTAAAGAAAAATAATTTTTATAATCTACTTGAAGAATCAAAATTATCTCAATATAATGAACCAGAATGGGGGTTTCCTAAAGGTAGACGAAATTCTAATGAAAAAAATTTAAATTGTGCTATAAGAGAATTCATAGAAGAAACTAATATTAATAGTAATTATTTTCATATTTTAGAAAGATTAAATTATGTAACTGAAGAATATATAGGAACAAATTTAGTAAATTATCGTCATATTTATTATTTAGCTTCAACTAATAATGAAATAGAATTAGATATTAATAAAAATCAATTAGAAGAAATTAGTGATATTAAATGGTTTACTATTCCTGAAGCTATAAATAAAATAAGACCATATTATAAAAAAAGAATTCATTTAATTCATCAAATATATTTTTTCTTAATTAATTTAGTTATTGATATGAATAAAATCAATAAACAAATAGTAAATATTTAATATTTTAAAAATAATTTATATAATTTTTCAAAAAAATATCTAAATTATTTTATATGTCTAATATTGACTCAAAAAAATATAAAACTTTACATAGTAAATGTAATAAAGGTCAAATTGAACGTGATGAATATTCTTATGTTAAAAAGAAAACTCAAAAAAAAGTATCTGTTCCAGCAACTTGTATAAATGATAAAGGTAAACCTGGTAAAGGACCTAAATTAATAACTATACCAAATTATGATATTGGATTACTTTCTAATTATGGTTATATATTAACTGAAAATCATGAAAGAAGAGTTAAATCTTTAAAAAAAGCAATTAAATTTAATTCTGAATTAAAAATACTAAGACATCTTAATGCATTAAGAACATTACATAAATCTAATCCTAAACTATATAATAAATTAGATAAAGATTTGAAATGGATTCAAAAAGATTATAAAAAAATTGGAGGAGAAAAATCTAAAGATTTTTTAGAGTATGAACCTTCTCTAGCAAAGCTAGAGAAGCTAAATTTATCATCTACGATGATAAATGAACCTGGAGAAAAAGTTAAAACTTTTTCTCCAGCTAGATTATCCGAAAAATCTAAAGATTTTTTGGATAATGAACCTGCTAGTTTTGAATCTAAAGATTCAAAAACTAGCATGCTACTAAACAATTTGAGTAAAACTCAATTTGTTTATGAACTTGAAGAGTGGCTTGAGGAAAATGATATAGATGAATTTGAAATGGAAGAAAAAGAATGGTATGAAAATAACGATGAGTTTTTAGATGAAACTCAAAAAAAGAAAACTCAAAAGAAAACTCAAAAGAAATAAAAATCAAAGATTACTTTTTTATTTATTTTGGTGAATATTTAATTAAAATAAATTTAATTTAATTTAATCTATCTTTTTATAATGACTGATAATATTTGTTTACCTAAAACTCATATGATAATTATATTTATAATTTTTATTGGTTCTGCTGCATGGTATATTCATAAAGATAAAGAGAACCATTTAAATGAACCTAATTATAAATATAATGATATGATTTTAGATAATCTTAAAAAAACAATTAGTGAATTAAAAGGTCAAATAAAAGAAAATAATAATTTAATATCAGAAGATGTTGAAAGAAAAACATTTTTAAATCATAGAGATAAAGAAGTTTTATATAATGATTTTGTTGCACCTGAAAGAAGACAACCAGAATATTCTTATCCTTATAATACAATTAAAAATAAATTAAATATCTCAACAAGAGGTATTCCTGATAATTATCATTTAATAGGTATTTTATTAAGAAATAATACAGAATCTGCTTTTAATTTATTTGGTAGACAAACATTTCCTAGTTCAAATCAATGGGAATATTATGTACAAGGTAATATGAAAGATACTACAGTAAAAATTCCTATTAAAATTAGAGGTGATAAAGAAATTGAAGATGGACAAACAATAAGTGTACCTGGTTCTGATCCTTCTAAAGGAAATTATAAAGTTAAATTATATGAATATGATAAACCTAGATATAATCCATATGTATAATTTTTTTACTAATAAAAAAATTGAAGTATTGTTAAATTATAATAATTTGATATTATTATAATGTCACAATATGATATATTTAAAATTATTGAAAATCATCTCGAGACAGAAGATAAAAAAAAAATTATTTCTAAAATAGAAAATTACTTTGAAAATTATCTTAATTCTAATATAAAAATTATTGTTTCTGATTATATTAATCAAGTTGTTTGGTTTGAAGAAATTGATCTAGAAAAATTTTCTATTAATATTGAGATTTATATTAAAAATTATCTTATTCAACATCGTAATAATATAAGAACTTTTATTAAGAAAGAACATTTTGAACTAAATCATTTAAATAAGTTTCTTAAAAAATTTATTAGTAAACTTGAATATTTAAATAATATTATTAAATCATCTAATGATAAAATAATTAAGGAAGGTATTAAACAACTTATTAATCTAATACTTTCAGATAGTTTTATTCTTCTATTTATTGAAGAACAAATTGTTTCTCTTAATATAGAACTAATTACTGAAATTAAAACATTTATTACTTTTGTTAAACGATTATCTAATTATGATAACTTTGAAATATTTAATAAAATTATTACAACTTTTGCTAATGTTTTTATTAAACAAATTGTTGAACTAGAAGAATATCCTCTTCCTATGAATATTAAAAGAATTCAAAAACTTAATGATATTATTAAATATTATTATAAAATCAAAGACTATTTTCAATTTATATTTCAAGATATTAATCAAATTAAGCAACAAATTTATATTATAATTATTGAAAATTTATCTGATATTATTAAAAATAATTCATTAGATGAAATTGAATATGTTTTAAAAAATATA
>Ga0214923_10006562_pt1 | contig 13022 bp, 12 predicted proteins | sample LL1510_MetaG_FD_177993 | JGI IMG/M metagenome (GOLD analysis project Ga0214923, IMG submission 177993) | Freshwater microbial communities from Lake Lanier, Atlanta, Georgia, United States - LL-1510 | ecosystem: Environmental > Aquatic > Freshwater > Lake | place: USA: Georgia | collected...
ATACACCACACCCACACAGAGAAATAATGCGGCAGAAACCACGCCATGGCTGATCATTTGAAAGATGGCGCCCTCAATCCCCTGCTGTGTAAAAGAAAAGATGCCAAGGGTCACAAACCCCATATGTGCCACCGACGAATAAGCAATCAGCTTTTTCATATCTTCCTGCATGAGCGCCACCAACGAGGTATAGACCACCGCGATACAGCTCAGCACAAACACGAACTCAGCGAAATAATGTGAGGCCGCAGGCAGCATTGGCAGCGAGAAACGCAAGAACCCATACGCCCCCATCTTCAGCAGAATCCCTGCCAGAATCACCGATCCTGCAGTGGGCGCCTGCACGTGTGCATCTGGCAACCAGGTGTGTACCGGCCACATCGGTACTTTGACGGCAAAAGACACAAACATCGCCAGCCACAGCCACTTTTGTACCCCCAGTGTCAGATCCGGCGCATATGCCATCAATTCCGGAATGCTCATCGTATCGAAGGTAAAGTAGAGATACAGCATGGCGATCAAGAACAATACCGACCCCAGCAAGGTATAGAGAAAGAATTTATACGCCGCATAAATACGCCGCTCTCCCCCCCAGATACCGATAATCAGATACATGGGAATCAGCATGCCTTCGAAGAAGAGATAGAACAGCAACATATCCAGCGCGCAGAAAACACCAATGACAAAGCTCTCCAACACCAGAAAAGCAACCATGTATTCGCGCACACGTTCGGTAATCGACTGCCAGCTACAAACGATGCATACAGGCGTTAGCAGCGCTGTCAGCAAGACCATATAAATCGAAATACCATCAATCCCCAAATGATAATCGATGCTGTAGCCGCCAAACCATGGTTGTCGCTCTACAAACTGGAAATCTGGGGTCTGCGGGTTAAAATGCGACCACAACACCAATGACAGCAGCAGCGTGATAACACTCGTCACCAAGGCCAACTGACGAGCCTGAGCATAACCCGACTCTGATTCCTTCAGTAGCAGTCCAATAACCGCCGCTCCCGCCAGAGGTAACAGGATCAGGATGGAGAGAATCGGCATATCCATTATACCCCTCCCTCAATGACGCCCAGCAAAACAGCGCTCAATAAGACGACCAGTCCAATCAGCATGGCAAAGGCATAGTGATAGACAAACCCCGTTTGCAACCGGCTGGTTAAGCGCCCCATATATGCAGATGCGGAAGCCACGCCATTAGGGCCCAGATCATCAATGATCTTCACATCAACCGACTTCCACAGCCGTAATCCAAGGCGCTTGGATGTGTTCACAAACAGGGCCTGATACAGTTCATCAAAGTACCATTTGTTTAGGAGGAAGCGATAGAGTGGTTTGGCACGATCTGCCAGACGAACGGGCAGCGCAGGTTTTCTGATGTATAAGAAATAGGCTGCCAGAATCCCCAGAATGGCGATCGCTATCGGTGAGTAAGCCACCCATTCCGGCACATGGTGCGCCGCTTCCAGCACATTATTGTCCGGACGCATATAAATAGACGTGCCCCAGAAGTCGCCATGAGGGTCCACCATGCCAAAGCTATAGTAGCCCAGCATGCCGGAGAAAATTGCCCCTACCACCAGCACGACCAATGGCACCAGCATAATGGGCGGTGACTCATGCACATGATGCATCACCTCATGAGAGGCACGCGGTTTGCCGTGGAAAGTCATGAATAGCAGGCGCCACGAATAAAACGCGGTCATCAACGCGGCAGCAATCCCCAAAATAAACGCCACCTGACCTTGCTGTGAACCGCTGGCATACGCCGCTTCTAGAATCATATCTTTCGAATAATAGCCTGCAAACACCGGCAGCCCCGCCAGCGCCAGCGACCCGATCCACATGAACGCATAGGTGTATGGAATCTTTTTCCACAATCCGCCCATATGTCGCATATCCTGCTCACCAGAAACCGCATGGATGACGGAGCCGGCACCAAGGAACAACAGCGCTTTGAAGAAAGCGTGCGTCATCAGATGGAAAATACCCGCAGAATAGGCAGACACCCCGCAGGCGAAAAACATGTAGCCTAATTGCGAACAGGTGGAATAAGCGATCACGCGCTTGATATCATTTTGCACCAATCCGACCGTCGCCGCAAAGAATGCCGTTGCCGCCCCAACCAGTGTAACCACCAGCAAAGCCGTCGGCGCATATTCCATCATGGGAGAAATGCGCGCCACCATGAACACGCCAGCAGTCACCATGGTTGCCGCGTGAATCAATGCGGATACCGGTGTCGGCCCTTCCATCGCATCGGGCAACCAGGTGTGTAGCAGCAACTGCGCGGACTTACCCATCGCGCCGACAAAAAGCAGCAGGCAAATCACATCCATAGTGTTTAATTCCCAGCTGAGGAACTGCATCAGGGTGTCTGCTTTCTGCGGCACCTGAGCAAACACGGCATCAAACTGCACGGTGCCAAATATCAGGAAAGTCGCCATAATCCCAAGCGCAAATCCAAAGTCCCCTACCCGATTGACGATAAACGCCTTCATGGACGCATCATTGGCTGAGCTCTTCTCAAACCAGAAGCCAATGAGCAGATACGAACACAGCCCTACCCCTTCCCAGCCAAAGAACAGTTGAATGAAGTTATCCGCCGTCACCAGCATCAGCATGCAGAAGGTGAATAAAGATAGGTAGCACATGAAACGCTGCTTATGATGATCGTGGCTCATATAGCCAACCGAGTAGCAATGCACTACTGCAGACACGACCGTTACCACCACCAGCATCACCGCAGTCAGGGGGTCAACGCGCAACGCCCAGTTGCTAACCATATCCCCGGATTGAATCCACGGCAGCACTGGAATGGTTGTAAACTGGTGCTGGAGCGCTACTGAATTAAATACAAACAAGGATAGCAATGCGGCAATAACCATACACCCCGATGTGATGAACTGTGCGTGCTTATCGCTGATGCGCCGCACCGAAAGCCCCACCACCAGCGCACTCAAAAGCGGCAGAAAAACAATCGCAACAATCATTTCGTCCAATGACATGCTCAGCCCTTCATCATGTTGATATCTTCAACGTCTATGGAGCCGCGATTGCGGTAATAGACCACCAAGATTGCCAAGCCAATCGCAGCTTCTGCGGCTGCTACCGTCAACACAAGAATCGAAAATATCTGCCCGGTCAAATCTCCCAGCGTCACTGAAAATGTCACCAAATTGATATTCACAGACAACAGAATCAGCTCAATCGCCATCAGAATGGTAATGATGTTTTTGCGATTCAGAAAAATGCCGCACACCCCGATAACAAACAGTAAGCTGGATACCGTCAGATAATGTGTCAGCGTAATAGAACCATACAGCATGGGGCTCATGAGCGCACTCCTTTACCTGATTCCACCTGAACCAGTTCAATCGATTCTTCGCGTTTGCGGTTTACTTGTTTGTAGATGCGTTGACGCTTGACGCCTGGACGCTGCCTGAGTGTCAGCACAATCGCGCCAATCATCGCCACCAGCAGCACCAGCCCTGCCAATTGGAAGACATACACATACCGCGTATACAGCAGGTCTCCGATAGCTTTGGTGTTGGAGGTCACTGCCGGATCCGGAATCTCTGCTGAGATCGACGCCATGCTGAGCATGGAAAATGCCGAAGCATATTGCAACGCGATCAACTCAATAAATAAAATCGTGGCAACCAGCAGACCAACCGGCAGATATTTCAAAAATCCGGCACGCAATCGCTGGTAATTGACATTCAGCATCATCACCACAAACAGGAACAACACGGCTACTGCGCCGACATAAACAATGACCAGCGTCATGGCGATATATTCAGCGCCCAGCAGAACAAACAAGCCCGAGGCATTAAAAAAGGCAAGGATCAAGAAGAATACCGAATGCACCGAATTACGCGCAGAGATCACCATCACGGCTGATAATGATACCACCGCAGCAAACACATAAAAAAGCAGACTTGCCAAATCAAACGATTCCATTTCTGCCCTGTCTTTCCCTCTTCATGTTAGTCACTTCTGCAAGCCCCACGCAGGTAAGGTTAAGGTGATACACCACCACTCTTACTTTGCGCAGCGTTTCATCGGTTCCAAGCGTACCTCCCTGCCTGTTCTTGGGCAGGATGTTGTTAGTTGGCCACGCCCCTAACGATAAGGAGCATCAGCGATCAGATTCTGTGCGATCGCCGATTCCCAACGTTCGCCATTATTCAATAATTTTTCTTTGTTGTAGAAAAGTTCTTCCCGCGTTTCAGCCGCAAATTCGAAATTCGGTCCTTCCACAATGGCATCCACCGGACACGCCTCCTGACAGAACCCACAATAGATACATTTGGTCATGTCGATGTCGTAGCGCGTGGTACGGCGTGAACCATCGTCGCGCTCTTCTGCTTCAATGGTAATCGCCTGCGCAGGACAAATGGCCTCACACAACTTGCAGGCAATGCAGCGTTCTTCGCCATTTGCGTAGCGGCGCAACGCGTGTTCTCCTCGAAAACGTGGTGAGATGGGGCCTTTTTCGTATGGATAATTGATCGTCACTTTGGGCTTAAAGATGTATTTGAACGTCAGCCACATGCCGCTCAGCAGTTCCGTGAGCAGCAACGCGCGTGCAGTATTACTGATGAGCGCCATCATCTCCTCCTGCGTTATGCTTATTGTTCTGACGACGTTGATACCACATATACACCATCACCAACAAGATGACCACCCCAACGCAAGCGGCTGTGATATACGGCATATAATAGCGCAACAGCGCTTTATTCCCGCCAATCAGATACCCGATCATCATGAGTGTAAACATCCAGATCGCGCCGCCGGATCCAGTATAGATACAGAACTTCTTCAGATTCATTTGTGCCAATCCGGCTGGGAAAGAAATGAAGTGGCGAAGACCGGGAATCAAGCGGCCCGTAAAGGTTGAAATCTCTCCATGTTTGGCAAAAAAACGATCCAGCTTGTCCATCTTTTCATGACTGAACATCATGTATTTGCCATACGCATACAAAAATCTCCGGCCATAGTGGTAGGCAATGTAATAATTTGCCAGTGAGCCACAAATGGTGCCGGTAATACTGCAAAACAATACCAGCAGTGCACTCATCTGCCCCTGCTGCACCAGATAACCAGCAGGGATCATGGTGACTTCGCTTGGAATAGGAACAAACGTGCTCTCCAGAAACGTCATAATGAATATGCCGGTATAGCCAAAAGAGTGCACAAAATGCACCAACCATTCCGAAGCGGTATGAAAGAGCGCAATCAACCCGGAATTCACAGCATCATGCATCGTCGGGTCGGCGATCATCTCATCGCCCATTCGCACCAGTGCGTCGTCTGCCACTATATTACTCCTGTTTTAAAATACACGACATATGCCGAGGTGAGGACCACCCACAGCAACGACAGTGGCAAGAACACTTTCCATCCCAGCCGCATTAGTTGGTCATAACGGTAGCGCGGAAACGTCGCACGCACCCACAAAAACACAAACAATAAGGCCGATACTTTTAGCGCAAACCAGATCACTCCTGGCAAAATCCCTTCCAGCGATTCAACCGGAGCGTACCATCCACCCAAAAAGAGGATTGTAGCCATCCCACTTATCAAAATCATATTGGCATATTCCCCTAGGAAGAATAATGCAAAGGTCATAGAAGAATATTCCACATTATATCCCGCCACCAACTCACCTTCTGCTTCCGGCAAATCAAACGGCAGACGGTTTGTCTCGGCCAATGCAGAGACAAAAAAGATCACAAACATCGGCAGCAGGCCGGAGCATACATACCAACTGGTGATGCCGCCTTTTTGCGCTTCCACAATCTGGCTAAGATTCAGCGATCCAGCCAGCAGCAGCACACACACAATCACGAATCCGATAGATACTTCATACGATACCATCTGCGCGGCAGAACGGATAGACCCCAAAAAGGCATATTTAGAGTTACTGGCCCAGCCCGACATGATGATGCCATAAACGCCCAACGAGGACACCGCAAAGAGATACAGCACCCCAACATTGATATTGGCGATCACAAACTCAGACGATAGCGGAATCACCGCCCAGCCAATCATGGCGAGTACAAACGTCACCATCGGCGCCAGCAGAAAGATGACCTTGTTTGATTGAGAAGGAATAATGGTTTCCTTCAGGAACAACTTCAATCCATCGGCAAAGGGTTGCAACAGCCCCAAAGGCCCAACCACATTCGGCCCTTTACGCATCTGCATCGCCGCAATGACCTTGCGTTCGGCATAGGTCAGATATGCCACCGAAATCAGCAGCGGTACCGTCAACATCAAAATTTTCAATGCGACCTGTAATACTGGCCAGATATAGCCGTTCCAGAGTTCGGGATTCACCCCTAACGCCAACACGCTCTCAGAAATCCACTCCACTACGCAGCCTCCCTAACTTTTGCCAGATCGGCTTGCGCCTGAGTACATTCTGCCATGGTTTTAGACGCGCGGCTGATGGGATCCGTCATATAAAAGTTCAGGATCGTGCGCTCAAACGGTTCTTTACCGATTTTGAATCCATCTGCCTTTTTGGCCAACGGCTTCCACTGCGCAGGCTGTACCACATCGAGATTGACCAGTTGCGGCGCTTCTTTGACGATATCTTCGCGCACATCTTCGATGGTGGTATAGGGCAACGCCTTACCCAACACTTCCGATAAGGCACGGACAATTTTCCAGTCTTCTTTGGCATCGCCCACCGGGAACACACAGCGCCGCGCTTCCTGCGCCCGCCCTTCGGTGTTCACATACACTGCATCTTTTTCGGTATACGCAGCCCCCGGCAGAATGACATCCGCCCGATGCGCACCAATATCGCCATGGTGGCCCTGATAGATCACGAAAGCCTCACCGAAGTAGGACATATCGATCTCATCAACCCCCAGCAGGTATAGAACATCGATGTCTTTATGATCGATAGCCTGAATGATGCCGGCAACATCCTTGCCACCGCGCGGCGGCACAAAACCAATATCAAGCCCCCCCACACGAGACGCGGCATAATGCAGCATGTTGTAGCCGTTCCAATCGTCGCGGATCAGATTACAATTCTCTGCAATTGCTTTGCAGGCTGCCAGAATCGCAGCCCCATCATCACGCGCCACCGCAGCCGAGCCAACTATCAGCACTGGATATTGAGCATCCGCCAGCGCCTTGGACACCGGATGCGTACCGGCAGCAATGTCATTGAGCTGCTCTGGCGCATTACCCAGCTCAAATACCGGATAGGTTAAGTCCAGCTCGTGACCAATGTTGTAAAAAGCCGTACCTTTATTCAGATAGGCTTTGCGCAGGCGAGTGTTCACAATCGGCGCTTCATGGCGCGGATTCGTATCCACAAACAACACAACATCTGCCTTCTCCAGATCAGCAATGCCCGTATTCATGATGTAAGATGCGCGGTCGGACGCGTCGATTTTAGCGCCATCCTGACGACAATCATAATGCGGCGAATCCAAAGACTGCATCAGACGCTTGAGCGCCATCATGCTTTCCAGATCGGCCAGATTTCCTGCCAGCGCGGCGATATGCTCGCCCTTGACATTTTTCAGACGCTCCGCAATCGCGCTAAACGCCTCATCCCACGATGCCGGCTTCAGTTTGCCATCCTTGCGGACATAGGGCCGGTCCAGCCGCTGATTGCGCAGGCCGTCGCAGGCAAAGCGCGTTTTGTCGGAAATCCATTCCTCGTTAATCGCTTCATTCACCCGTGGCATAACGCGCAGCACCGCCTCACCGCGTGAATCAACGCGGATATTGCTGCCCACTGCATCCATCACGTCGATGGTTTCCGTCTTGCGCAACTCCCACGGACGCGCTGCAAACGCATAAGGCTTGGACGTCAATGCCCCCACCGGACACAAATCAATCACATTTGCCGACATTTCAGAGCTAAGCGTACGCTCCAGATACGAGGTGATCTGCATATTCTCACCGCGATACAGCGCACCGATTTCCGGTACCCCTGCAATATCTTCAGCAAAACGCACACAACGCGTGCAGTGAATGCACCGCGTCATCTGGGTTTTCACCAGCGGTCCCATATATTTGTCTTCCACGGCGCGCTTATGCTCTTTGTAGCGGCTGGTGCCGGTGCCATAAAACATCGCCTGATCCTGCAGATCGCACTCGCCACCCTGATCGCAGATGGGGCAATCCAGCGGATGGTTGATCAGCAGCATCTCCATCACCCCTTCGCGGGCTTTTTTGACCATCGGGGTTTTGGTAAAAATTTCCTGTCCATTGGCTGCCGGCAAGGCACAAGAAGCCTGAGGCTTGGGCGGCCCAGGCTTCACTTCCACCAGACACATGCGGCAATTACCCGCAATTTCAAGTTTTTCATGGTAACAAAAGCGCGGCACTTCGATGCCATACTTGTCACACACCTGAATGACCGACATTCCGGCTTCAAATTCGTACTCGACTCCATCAATTTTCAACGTTGGCATATTATAGCCTCACTCCTACATCTGTACCGGATCTACCAGCCTCAATATCTCTTGGTTCTACCTTCATACCATGCACCAAACTTTTGAGCACCTCTGTCGATTGAACAGACATCGTGAGCTTGCATTGCCCTCTACTCGGAAGATCCTGTACATTCTTCAGTATCAGCCCATGCCCTTCCATCATTTTTGAAAAAATGCCTGCCATCACCGCATCTCTGCTACCACGCGGTACTTCGGCAACATAATTATTGTCTGCCGTATCATCCGCAACATCCCCCTCGTAGCGCCACACGGCTTTATGAAGCACCGCATGCGCATCTCGCCACGCCTTGCTTAGGTCACCATCATACGCCTGTACGGCTTGTGTCATCTCTCTTCTCATTCCAGCCCACGCTGGACCAAAATAATAATGTTCTAATCCCTCAGACCAGTGCGAAAATGTTTTTTTCGTCATGCCGCTCTCTTCTGATAGGCCGCGATGCGCCGCTCCAGCTCGGGGCGAAAATGGCGAATCAACCCCTGCACCGGCCACGCCGCCGCATCGCCCAACGCGCAGATGGTATGTCCTTCAATGCGCCGCGTCATGTCTTCAAGCTGGTCAATTTCATCTTTGGTTGCGTTGCCATCCACCATGCGGCACATCAGACGCGCCAGCCACCCCGTTCCCTCACGGCACGGCGTGCATTGGCCGCAAGATTCATGCATGTAGAATTTAGACAAGCGCGCAATCGCTTTCACAATATCGGTGGATTGATCCATTACAATGACTGCTGCCGTTCCCAACCCGGATTGCACCGCGCGCAGCGAATCAAAATCCATGAGCACGTCATCGCAAATAGACTTCGGCAACAACGGAACCGAAGACCCACCGGGAATGATCGCCAGCAGATTATCCCAGCCGCCACGCACACCGCCAGCGTGTTTTTCAATCAGTTCTTTGAGTGGAATCCCCATTTCTTCTTCCACATTACACGGATTTTCCACATGGCCGGAAATGCAGAACACCTTGGTTCCCGTGTTGTTAGGACGCCCCAGCTTGGCAAACCAATCTGCCCCGCGCCGCAAAATGGTGGGCACCACCGCAATCGATTCCACATTATTCACCGTAGTTGGGCAACCCCACACCCCGCACGCGGCCGGAAATGGCGGCTTCAGACGCGGTTGGCCCTTTTTGCCTTCCAGCGATTCAATCAACGCGGTTTCTTCCCCGCAAATATACGCGCCGGAGCCACGATGCACATACACATCAAAATGATAACCGGAACCGCAGGCATTCTTGCCTAAGAACCCTGCCTGATACGCCTCAGCGATCGCATGTTCCAGATGATCTCCTTCGCGGGCAAATTCACCACGAATGTAAATATAAGCGGCCACCGCACCAATCGCAAATCCGCCAATCAGGCACCCCTCGATCAGCTTGTGCGGATCGTGACGCATCATATCGCGGTCCTTGCAGGTCCCAGGCTCCCCCTCATCGGCATTGACCACGAGGTAAGACGGGCGCCCATCGGATTGCTTGGGCATGAACGACCATTTCATACCGGTAGAAAACCCTGCCCCGCCGCGACCACGCAGACCAGATGCTTTCATGCGCTCAATAATTTCATCTCGCCCCAACGCCAGAATCGCTTTGGTATTATCCCAGTCACCGCGAGCCATGGCGGCTTTTAGCGTCCAGTCTTCCAAACCATACAGGTTGGTGAAAATGCGATCTTCATCTCTTAGCATTATTGAACCCTGCCCCATTCCGGTTTGATGAAAGAATCTCTCAGCGGCACCACCACATGCCCCAAAGAAAACGGCGCGACGCTATAGAGCGCGAAAGACAACTTCCAGCCCTCTTTATCGCGATATACTTGACACCCAGAGCAGCCTTCATCTGTCATATAGTCTTTAGGCCTACCTTCGTCATCAACCAACCAGTACGTATCCGCATCCTTAGTGTCTTGCTGCGCTTTGGCTTCCTGATTACGTTTTTTCAACTCCGCTCGAATATAGTCATTAATCGACTTGGCATGCTTGGGATCAAGCACATCATGATTCGATGCCACATCCCCATCGGCCAGATTGACAGTAATGCCTTTCTGCATGGTCATTTCATGCGCAGCGCCTGCACCATAAAAAGAATGCGTCATCAGAAAACTCACCTGCTGCGTGCCTTGAAATGTTACCTCGTAGGTGTTCTTAACCTTGGTCGTACGCAACTCTTCTTCATTTTCTGCAACGGTTCGTTCCTTGGGGCGCATTGACTCCCCTTCCTCTGCACAGCCAGAACGCTCGACCACGGCCGCCAGTTTGCGATTAATGTCTGCTTCCAGTTCGCTGTTACCCAGTCCCTTAATAGTGGGGTAGGCCACATTAGACTCGCACCCACACACATCCAGCGGCAGGGATGGTTCATTTTCGCAATCCGCCTCAACAAAATAGCCCTTCTCGGCTATTGCCTGAACAATGTCATATGCGTAAGCCGGAGTTACCATAGTCACCATCATCAGCCAAAATCCGTATCTCATTTCGCCTGCTTCATTGATTGCCACGCCGCCTGCTGATGCTGAAGGCTGGTCGGCCCAAACAGCGGTTCAGAGCTGCAACGCCCTGCCTGAGAGCCTTCTTTAGGAAGCTCGTCTTTCTTGAGCAGCTTAATCAGCTTGCGTGTCGTGCTGTAGTCCAGATCCTCAAAATATTTATCCCATTCCGGCGTGGTGATTTCGATCATCGGGGCATTCACGCAGGCCCCTAAACATTCCACCTCGCTCAGGCCAAATTTGCCATCTTTGGTCACTTCACCAAAGTTGATACCCAGCTCATCCTTGCACGCCTTCACCACGTCGTCCGACCCGCGCAGCCAGCATGGCGTCGTGGTGCAGCATTGAATATGGTATTTCCCCACCGGTGCCAGATTATACATGGTATAAAAGGTGGCCACCTCATAAACGCGGATGAAGGGCATCTCCAGCATATTCGCAATGGTTTCGATCGCCGCGCGCGGCACCCATCCTTGATGCTGACGCTGCGCTAGAATCAGCAGCGGCATGACCGCACTTTGCTGACGTCCTTGTGGATATTTGGCAATATGCTCCTGCGCCAGTTTCAAATTGTCTGGCGTAAATTCAAAATGCTTCGGCTGAAGCTCGTCTGGCGCTGGCTGTCTGCTCGCTCCCATTACCGGTCAATCTCCCCAAATACAACATCCAAGGTGCCGATGATGGCGCTCACATCCGCCAACATGTGCCCTTTGCTCATGAAATCCAATCCCTGCAGATGCGCAAACCCCGGCGCACGAATCTTACAACGGTACGGCCGGTTGGTATCATCCGCAATCAGATACACCCCGAACTCGCCTTTGGGCGCTTCCACGGCTGTATAGGTCTCACCTGCGGGAACGTGATAGCCTTCTGAGTATAGCTTGAAGTGATGGATGAGCGCCTCCATGGAACGCTTCATCAGATCGCGACGCGGCGGCGCAATCTTCGGATCAGAAGTCACCACCTCGCCACTGGGCAGCTTGGCAATGCACTGCTTGACGATACGCAGGCTCTGGCGCATTTCTTCGATGCGGCACAAATAGCGGTCATAGCAATCGCCGTTTTTGCCAATCGGAATATCAAATTCCAACTGATCATAAATTTCGTAAGGCTGCGACCGCCGCAAGTCCCAAGCTATCCCTGAGCCGCGCAACATCACGCCGGTAAATCCCCACGCCATCGCCTCATCGGCGCTGACAACCCCAACATCCACGGTGCGCTGCTTCCAGATGCGGTTTTGCGTCAGCAACCCTTCCACATCATCGATCACTGGGCCAAAACCATCGCAGAAAGCGGCGATTTCTTCCGCCATGCCCGCCGGAATATCCTGATGCACACCGCCGGGGCGAATGTAAGCTGAATGGAACCGTGCGCCCGATGCACGCTCATAAAACTCGAGGATTTTCTCACGTTCTTCAAACATCCACAGCAACGGGGTCGTCGCACCGATGTCAATCGCCTGCGTGGTCACGTTCAGAATATGGTTCAGTATCCGTGTCAGCTCGCAAAAAACGACTCGTAGATACTTGGCGCGCTCAGGAATCTGGCACCCCAACAGCTTTTCAACGGCCAGCGAGAAACAATGCTCCTGCGCCATGGGCGACACATAATCCAGCCGATCAAAATACGGCAGCGCCTGCAAATAAGTTTTATGTTCGATCAGCTTCTCGGTGCCACGATGCAGCAGGCCGATATGCGGATCTGCCCGCTCAACAATTTCACCATCCATCTCCAACACCAGACGCAGCACTCCGTGAGCCGCAGGATGCTGCGGCCCGAAGTTCAGAGTCAGGGTTTTGATGTCAACAGATTCGGTCATTATTTATTCTTCTGAATGAAATCGATACAGGCTTTTATGTATTCTTCGGCTTTGTCTGGATAGTCTTTTGGTTCAAACCCAGCCGCGCGATATTCTGATTCGAACTTATCGCGGCAAAGCTGCGTATAATCATCATCGGCCGGAGCGCCCGGAACCGCACCTGGAACCGATGCATCCGGAGTAACCGCTGGCGCAGGCTGACCCGCCGCCAGCGGT
>Ga0214923_10006563_pt1 | contig 13019 bp, 18 predicted proteins | sample LL1510_MetaG_FD_177993 | JGI IMG/M metagenome (GOLD analysis project Ga0214923, IMG submission 177993) | Freshwater microbial communities from Lake Lanier, Atlanta, Georgia, United States - LL-1510 | ecosystem: Environmental > Aquatic > Freshwater > Lake | place: USA: Georgia | collected...
AAAGGTTTCTTTCTATATATCGACAGATCATCATTAAATTCAATTGAAGATGTAGCAGCATTTATCGCTGACATTTTAGACGAACAGAAGAAAGGTAATTTACCGCATGATTTATTGTTTTTATGGGACTCAGTAGGTTCAATACCATGTGATATGAGTATTGAACAAGGTAAAAACAACCCAATGTGGAATGCAGGAGCTATGTCTACACAATTTGGTAATTTTATTAATCAGAAGTTTCCAATGTCACGTAAAGAAAGTTACCAATTTACTAATACATTCTTTGTAATTAACAAAGTAGGAGTTCAACCAGCACTTACACCAATGAGTCAACCAAGAATGACTAATAAAGGTGGTAATACAATGTATTGGGACGCTTCATTAGTAATTACATTTGGTAATGTTACAAACAGTGGTACAAGTAAGATTCACGCTCAACATAAGGGTAAGAAAGTAGAATTTGCTAAACGTACTAAAATATCGATTGATAAGATTCACGCTGACTGTGGTATTGCTACTACCTCAACAGTAATTGTTACACCTCATGGTTTTATTCCAGACGATAAAGATGATGAAAAAGCTTATAAAGCTGCTCATGCTGCTGATTGGTTTGGAGAAAAAGTAAATGTAGATGAAATTATAGTTACTGAAGACAATAGTGAATGGAATGAAAGTAGTAAAATATCTCCAATGATTGAAATTGACAATGACGATGAACAAGACGCTTAAGCAGATGCTTGAAAACATAAAGAACTCAAAAGAGGATCCATTACATCTAAATAGTAGAGTATTACTAGTAGATTCAATGAATACCTTCCTAAGAAGCTTTGCCATGATCAACCATATAAATCCAGGAGGAGCCCACATCGGTGGGCTCACTGGTTTCTTAAAATCGATTGGTTTTGCAATTCGACATATTAAGCCTACTAGAGTAATTTTAGTGTTTGATGGTACAGGTAGTACTACAAATAAAAAGAATTTATTTGCTGACTACAAAGCAAATAGAAAACTTACTCGTATTACTAATTGGGATGGATTTGATGATAGGGAAGAAGAATCAGCATCTATTGAAAATCAGATATTACGTTTAGTTAATTATCTAAAATTTTTACCTGTTGATTTACTTGCTATTGATAAAGTAGAAGCGGATGATGTTATGGCTTATATAACTAACAAAGCAAAAGATGAAGTGTATATAATGTCTGCTGACCAAGATTTTTTACAATTAATAAATGATAAAGTAACAGTATACTCACCTATCAAAAAGAAATTTTATACACCTAAGTTAGTTAAAGAAGATTATAATCTGTATCCTCAAAACTATATTAACCAAAAGATATTAATGGGTGATAATTCAGATAATATACCTGGTGTTAAAGGTTTAGGACCTAAAAAATTATTTAAGTTATTCCCTGAACTTGAACAACCAGAAAAAGTTACATTTTCTGAAATAATAAAGAAATGTAATGATAAAAGATCAGAACATGGGTTGTATGAGGACATTTGTAATTTTAGTAAACAGTTACATTTGAATCAACAACTCATGGACTTGACAGAAGTAGATATACCTGAAGACGGTATTGAAGAAATAGAAAAGGTTTTATCTGGTGAGCCTACAAAACTAGATAAATTGGCATTTTTAAAATTATATAATGAAGATAAGCTAGGTAATTCAATCCCTAATACAGAGATTTGGCTTACCGAAATATTTTCGTATCTTCAAACTTATAAAACAAAATAAAAGTTATGGTTGCATTTTCAAAGTTAAACCAATATGGTCTGAACTTTCAGACCAAGGTTATTAGCTCGCTTTTAAAGAATAAGAAATTTTTACTTAATATTAGGGATGTAGTCACACCAGAATATTTTGATAATCAAGCTCATCAGTGGTTAGTAGAAACAATTATTAAATATTTTGATAAATGGCACTCTACACCTACATTAGATACTTTACATATTGAAGTAAAAAAAATTGATAATGAAGTATTAAAAACATCAGTAGTAGAACAGTTAAAAGAAGCATATAAAGCAGCTAATGAAGATGCTGAGTATGTAGAAGCTGAATTTAGTAATTTTTGTAAAAACCAACAATTAAAGAAAGCACTATTAACATCAGTAGATTTACTACAATCAGGAATGTATGATGATATTCGTCACTTAGTAGATGCTGCTTTAAAAGCAGGTATGGATAAAAATTTAGGCCATGAGTATGAAAAGGATGTTGAAGATAGATATCGTGAAGAATATAGAAAAGCAATTGCTTCACCTTGGCCTGTAGTTAATGACTTATTACAAGGTGGTTTAGGTGGTGGTGATTTTGGATTAATATTTGGAGGTCCTGGTGGTGGTAAAAGTTGGTCACTAATTGCTCTAGGAGCAGCAGCGGTTAAAGCAGGTTATAATGTTAATCACTATACATTAGAATTAAGTGAAGCATATATTGGTAAAAGATATGACGCTTGTTTCACCAATATATCAGTAGCTCAAATACAAGAACACAGAACAAACGTTGAAAAAGTGGTATCTGCATTACCTGGTAAATTAGTAATTAAAGAATATCCGATGGGTAAAGCGACTGTAAGTACTATTGAATCACATATCCAAAAATGTAAAGATTTAGATCAAATGCCTGATTTAGTGTTGATTGATTATGTTGACTTATTACGTGCTAATAGAACAAGTAAAGAACGTAAGGAAGAAATTGATGATGTTTATGTGTCTACTAAAGGTTTAGCACGTGAATTAAATGTTCCAATTTGGTCTGTAAGTCAGGTTAATAGAGCAGGCGCTAATGATAATATTATTGAAGGTGATAAAGCAGCTGGTTCATATAATAAAATGATGATTACTGACTTTGCGATGTCATTATCACGTAGACGTCAAGATAAAGCTAGTGGTACAGGTAGATTCCATATTATGAAAAACAGATATGGTATGGACGGTATAACATATTCAGCGATCATAGACACTTCAACGGGTCATATACATATTGATAGTAATGAATTAAGTGATGAAGATATGGAAAATGAAAGACCAAAGAAATTAAATGAAAATTTTGATACATTTGATCGTGACACTTTAAAAAGAAAGTTTTTTGAACTTAATAATAATAGTGGATCTTAATTATATTTATATCCATGAGCACAGTAGTATTAGTATCTTGTTCAGCCGGCAAAGAAGCCAAAGCAATGCCCGCTGAAAAATTATATAATTCAGATTTGTTTAAAAAACAAATGGAATACGCTAAGAAATTAGCACCTGATAATAACATATATATTATTTCCGCTAAATATCATTTAGTACCATTAAACAAAACTATAGCACCTTATAACTTAACGTTAAAAGATATGCCATCTAGTGAACGTGAACAATGGTCTGAAGTTGTTAAAAAACAATTAGAACAAAAAGGTTATAATCTTCAAAAAGATAAGTTTGTATTTTTGGCAGGAATGGCTTATCGTCAATATTTAGAACCCCAAATGAAAAATGTTGAGGTGCCTTTTGAAGGTCTACGTATTGGACAACAAAAGAAAGCGTTATTACAAAAACTAAAAGAAGCTGTTATTAAACTAACAATGAAAATAATTAAGGAAGTAAAAAAACTTTATAAAAATGGAATTCTCTAAAAAGCAAATAGAAGAAACAATGGCACAATATCTTCAAGACAATGAAGATTTTGGTGACTTTAATGAAACTAAGTTAATAACTGAAGTTTTCAATAGTTATAAAACATTACTTATAGAGAGTACTACCAATGCTGTTTCGACTCAAATGCTTCAAGAACACTCTAATGGATTACAAGGTATTCCAAAAGATATTTTTGATGACTTTGTTTTGTATCTACAGATGACTGAATTAGACAGTCGACTACTTTAATTTAAAGAACAAAAATCAAAAGGAATTGCAATAGCGATAGGATATCATACACTAAAAAAATAAAACAAATAATAAAATGGACGTAACACAAGAAATTTTATCAGATATTACTACATACATGAAGTATGCAAAGTATGTTCCTGAACTGAATAGAAGAGAAACATGGCATGAGTTAGTAACTCGAAATAAGGAAATGCACCAAGAAAAATTTCCAAAACTAAAAAAAGAAATTGAAACCGCTTATAAACTAGTATATGATAAAAAAGTTCTTCCGTCGATGCGTAGTTTACAGTTCGCGGGTAAGCCCATCGAACTTAATAATGCTCGCATATTTAATTGCTCTTTTTTGCCTATTGATGATTGGCGCTCTTTTTCAGAAATAATGTTTTTATTATTGTCTGGATGTGGAGTAGGATACAGTGTTCAAAAACACCATATTGAACAACTACTAGAAATTAAAATACCAACAAAATCAAAACGTTACCTAATTGGTGACAGTATTGAAGGATGGGCTGACGCAGTTCGTATGTTATGTAAAGCATATTTTACAGGAAGTGCATTACCATTATTTGATTTTAGAGATATTAGACCTAAAGGCGCTCAATTAATTACTGTTGGAGGAAAAGCACCTGGTCCAGAACCATTAAAAGAATGTTTGTTTAACTTACAAAAAGTATTTGATCGTAAGAAAACAGGCGAAAGATTAACATCAGTAGAAGCTCATGATATCGCTTGTCATATTGCAGATGCAGTATTAAGTGGTGGTATTAGAAGAGCAGCATTAATTTCATTATTCAATTTGGATGATGAAGATATGTTAACATGTAAATTTGGAAATTGGTGGGAACAAAATCCACAACGTGGAAGAGCAAATAACTCAGCAGTAGTATTACGTCATAAAATTGACGAAGAAGAATTTTTTAAATTATGGAAGAAAATTGAATTAAGTAATTCAGGAGAACCAGGTATTTATTTTTCAAATGATAAAGATTGGGGAACAAATCCATGTTGTGAAATTGCATTACGTTCTTATCAGTTCTGTAACTTATGTGAAGTAAATGTTTCAAATATTGATTCACAAGAAGACTTAAACGAAAGAGTGAGAGTAGGAGCATTTATAGGAACACTACAAGCTGCTTACACTGACTTCCATTACTTAAGAGATATTTGGAAAAAAACAACTGAAAAAGATGCTTTACTAGGTGTTGGTATGACAGGTATTGGATCTGGAGCTTATACAAAATGTGATTTAAAAGAAGCAGCTGGTATAGCTAAAGAAGAAAATGCTCGTATAGCTGAGATTATTGGTATTAATAAAGCCGCTCGTGTTACAACAGTAAAACCAAGTGGTACAAGTTCATTAGTATTAGGTACTTCATCTGGTATTCACGCTTGGCATAACAATTATTACATCAGACGTATTAGAGTTGGTAAAAACGAAGCTATATATTCTTACTTATCAACTAATCATCCAGAACTAGTAGAAGACGATTTCTTCAAGCCAACAATTCAAGCTGTAATTTCAGTACCACAAAAAGCACCAGAAGGATCTATTTTAAGAACTGAAGATGTAATGGATATGCTTGAACGTGTTAAGAAATTTAACTTACAATGGGTTAAAAAAGGCCATCGTAAAGGTGCTAATACAAACAACGTATCAGCAACTGTATCAATTAAAGAAGGTGAGTGGGAAAAAGTAGGACAATGGATGTGGGATAATAGAGAAACATTTAATGGTTTATCAGTATTGCCTTATTTTGGAGGAACATATACTCAAGCACCATTTGAAGATATCACTAAAGAACAATTTGAAGAAATGGCAAAACATTTACACAACATTGACTTGAGTAAAGTTGTTGAGTTTAGTGATAATACAGCATTAGGTGAGAGCGTTGCTTGTGCAGGAGGAGCTTGTGAAATTGTCTAAACTAATAGAAGATATTCACTATATAAATGAGAATGGTAGAGTAGTATTCACTGCCCTATATCTCATTCAACAAGGAAAATGTTGTGGTAATGGTTGTAAAAACTGTCCATATGATCCTAAATATAAAAAAGGAAATATTGACCTGAAAAAATAAGTTATATTTACTTTATGATAATTCACTCAAAAGAAATTATAAATAAACATATATCAAAACTACAACCACTCAAATATAACCAGTTTTTCTGGTGGAGAAAATTTAAAGAGAAGTCTCCGTTGTCAAATAAGGATGCTTTGCATGCTAGGATAGATAACGGGGACTTCGATTTTTCTTCTTATTATTGGCAAGCACAATATGCCTTGATTGAGATGGAAGAAAAAACAGGTCACATCAAACATCCTGACAATAGACGTGAAGCTCAAGCTATATACATGGAACGTTATAGACGTTTAATGAAAGATTTTGAAAAAGATGAACCACAACGTTTAGAAAATTATATTAAAGTAATGACTGGTTTATTTGAAATAGAAAAAGATGAGTTAGAAAAGAAAATGGAAGATTTTGATGGAACCTTAAAAGAATTATATATATTAATTAAAACAAATTATAATTTTAGAACAGTACAAAAACGTAAGGGAAGACCTAAAAAACAATAATATATGAGTAAATTTCAATCAACAAAATTATTTGACGGATATAGTTGTGTATTTCGCCAATGGAAAGCAGAAGGAACACATTGTCGTTTCTTACATGGTTATGGAGTATCATTCCGAGTATGGTTTGAAGGTGAATTAGATGAAAGGAATTGGGTGTGGGATTTTGGAGGTATGAAACGTGCTAAAGGAAAAATTGATGATATGAGTCCTAAAGAATGGATGGACTATATGTTTGATCATACTTTAGTAGTAGCAGAAGATGATCCATATGTAGCTGGTTTTAAAGCAATGGGTGAACATGGTTTAGCTCAAGTTAGGGTAATACCAGCAGTTGGAGCTGAACAATTTGCAAAATACATTTATGAAAAAATAAATACATTTGTTCAAGAAGAAACAAATAATAGAGTTAAAGTAGTAAGAGTAGAATTTTTAGAACATAATAAAAACACAGCTATATATGAAGGTTAGTCACGAATTGCCAATTGACTTATTACATAGAAGTTATGAGTGGAATACTTATGATTATTGTCTTCCACATTTAATAGATAAACATGATCGTTATAGATTATTCTTTCAAAAAGCACGTTTAGATAAACGTTTTATTATAATGGACAATGGGTTGTTTGAAGGTGTAACTCACACAATTGAAGATTTATTTGACAAGATTAATTTAGTTCGTCCTAATATCTTTATTGTTCCTGATGAATGGAATGATTCAACTACAACATTAGTAAATGCTAAAAGCTGGATGAATAATTATAAACCACATCTGCCAGAAGGAGTTGAATTAATGGCGGTATGTCAAGGTAAAGATATGAGTGAGTTACTTACAACATATCAAATATTAGTAGACATAGGTTATAAACATATAGCATTTAATCACTCAAGTATAGCGTATACTAATGAATATCCAGACTATTCTAAATTACACGCTCAAATGTATGGTAGAATTAATTTAATTAAAAGATTAATAGAACATGAAACAGTAATAAAATCTAATTATCATCATTTATTAGGATGTTCATTGCCACAAGAAATGATGGCTTATAGTAGTATTGATTGGATCAGTTCAGTTGACACATCAAATCCAATTATTGTAGGTTCTAAAGGTGAACGTTATGGTGATAATGGAATTGATTTTAAACCAACTGAAAAAATTGAAGATTTATTTGAAGTAGATTTGTCTGAGCGAATGGATGATATTATCTTTAATATAAATAAATTTAAGGAATATGCAAACTAATATGCTCTCATTATATGATTATTTAGGTAGAGCAGCTGGTAAGAACTTAGGTTTAGAAGTAGCAGTATACGCCAGACAACAGAATACTAAAATAGAAACAAGACAAATATCAAATCCAATATATACTGGTACTGTAAATTTATATACTGAAGATTTTTTATTATCATTTTTTAATAATCCTAACTATAGAAAGGTTATTAAAGAAGATGAACAGTGGTATCAAGAAAAATATAAAAACAAAAATAAATGAAAAAACAAGCAGTGTTATCATTAAGTGGAGGTATGGATAGCTCCACATTGCTGCTTCATCTACTCGCCAATGGCTATGAAGTAACAGCTCTATCCTTTGATTATGGACAGAAACATCGTGTTGAATTAGAACGTGCTCAATCATTAGTTGAGTATATTAATGATGTTATGTTTAAGACTAAACAAGATAATTATGTGAAGCATCAAATTATCAAACTAGATGGTCTTACTAAACTACTTAATTCAGCGTTAGTTGAAGGAGGTAAAGATGTGCCTGAAGGACACTACGAACAGGATAACATGAAAGAAACAGTTGTACCTAATCGTAACAAAATCTTTAGTTCAATTGTTCAAGCAGTAGCATTATCAATAGCAACTAAACCAATTGGAGATGATTGCGCTGTAAGACAAGAAGTAAAAATTGCGTTAGGTATTCACGCTGGTGACCATGCTATTTATCCTGACTGCAGACAAGAGTTTAGAGATGCTGATATGGAAGCATTTAGAATTGGTAATTGGGATTCTGAATTAGTTGACTTCTATACTCCATATCTTAATACTGATAAATTCGGTATTTTAGAAGATGGATTAGAAGCATGTAAAGCATTAGGTTTAGACTTTGATGAAGTATATAAACGCACAAATACATCTTACAAACCAATCCTAATTAATATGGATGGTGGAATGGGATATGATAAATGGTTTAGTGATTATAAATCAGCAGCATCTGTAGAACGTATTGAATCATTTATTAAATTAGGTCGTCCTGATCCAGTAGAATATGCTGATGAAACTGGTCCTGTTAAATGGGAAAAAGCTAAAGCACATGTAGAACAAATATTATCAGAACATAAAAAAACTAATATATAATGATTCATTTTATTGAACATGCTTTAGGATTATGTAGTGATTCAAAAACACATTTAAACATTATGGGGGTTATTTTGGACCCCCAATATTTTCAAATTATATTTAATTATCTAAAAACATGGAGGTAAACTATGAAGTGTCTTAAAAACGTAAAGACCAATAACATTATCCGAGTAGATGATGTACAAGCTAGACAAATGGCTGGAACTATTTGGGTCTATATTTCTAAATCAGAATGGAAAGCAACAACACGTGTTCCTGAAACTGAAAAACAAGTTGTTGAATCAGAAAAAAAGGAACAAACATTATCTAAAAAAGCTGAGAAAGCAGCTAAATTAAAAGCAAAACAAAGACAATAATATGAGTAAGATAGATCCAAATAAACTACTTATTAGTAGTGATTTTTATTCCATCCAAGGTGAAGGAATAAGTAGTGGAGTTCCATCATATTTCGTTCGTTTAGGTATTTGTAATTTAACTTGTGGAATGAGTAGAGCATTCACTAACATGTTAATGAAAGAAAAATCATTAGAAGACGGAGAAATATTTGAAGGTGATTTACATAAAGAAGGTAAAGCAACTTGGACTTGTGATAGTACATCTCAATGGTTATGGAGAGGTGAAGATAAAGAGTTTCAATATCTGATTGATAGATGGAAGGAACAAGATATCTATGAAGATATTAAAAATGGTACTATCCATATCATTTGGACAGGTGGTGAACCTACAATTAAAGGACATCAGGAAGCTATTAGCAACTTTATTAAATATTGGAAATCAGTAGATCCACCTATCAATAAAATCATATCAGATGGCTTAGTATTAACTGATAAAATAACAGCATTTAGTGAAATAGAAACAAATGGTACAGTAGTGATTGATGAACCACTTTGGATTCAATTAGATCAAATCAACTGCTCACCAAAGCTATCTAACTCAGGTATGACTGAGAAACAACGTATTGTACCTGCAGCTATTAAACGTATAATGGAACATAATAATTATCAATTTAAATTTGTAATTAGCAATGAAGAAGATGTTAAAGAATTATTTTGTGACTTTGTTATACCATTTAGCATACCTCTTACCAACGTGGTTTGTATGCCAGGACTAGATAGCCAAACTGATTTTCATGAGCGTACTCAATTTGTATTAGAGATGTCCAAGCGCTATAAGTTCAGAGGCCTTACACGCTTACATATATCAGCCTGGGATAAAACGTTGAATGTTTAGTAGAAAATTATATTTCTTAGCTATTTTCATATATTTATTATAAATAATATTATATGACTAAGAAATGCAATAAATGTGAGCAAATAAAAGAGATATCGTGTTTTGGTAAAGCAGGTACATTTAAAGACGGAAATATAAAATATATGTCCTCTTGTAAAGAATGTAAGAAACAACAATACAATACTACTGATAAACAATATTATATTGAAGCGGCTAAAACACGATATCAAAATAATAAAGAAGAAATATTAGAACGTTCTAAGATATATCAACAATTATCTTCTAAACCTAAAGAATGGAGAGAAAACAATAAAGAACATCTTCATATTAAGGCTAAAGAATGGAGAGAAAATAATAAAGATAGATCAATAGAAACACAAGCTAAATGGCGTGATAATAATAGAGAATACTTTTACGAGTGGGCTAAAAATAATCCAGACAAAGTAAAACAATACAATAAAAAATCAGACGCTAAAAAACGACAAGAAAAACCGTGGACTATAGCTTGGCGAAATCAATTAGCAGGCGCTTTAAAACGATTAAAACAAAATAAACAAACAACAACAATAGAATCACTAGGATATTCAGCTGAACAACTTAGAGAACATATTGAATCGTTATGGAGTGAAGGAATGAATTGGGGTAATTACGGTAGAAAAAGAGGATGTTGGGAAATAGATCATAAAAAAGCAGTTAGTAAATTTGATTGGGATGTCAAAATATCTTTAGTAAATTCATTAGATAATTTACAGCCGATGTGGGTTACTGATAATAGAAAAAAACGAAATAAATAAAACATTAAACAAATAATATATGAAATCAGCATTAGCAGAAAAATTAATGAGCATATGCTCACCAGACAAGAATTTATCAAATGATCACAATCCGGATAATACATTCGGCATTGACAATTTAACAGATGAGCAACGCACTCAGATAGAAGAGGAGTTGATTAAGCATTTTGGATTTGAAAGAATTGTGTGGATGGATTTACCATCAGGTTTAACAGAAGGTGGTAATCCCATAGTAGCCAAAACAATTAAAATAGACGATATAGACAATCCAGACTATGCAGGTAAAGTAGGATACCTATATAAAGTATTATTTACTCCGCTAGTATACGATCCAAACAGCCTTCACCAGCCAATAAAAGATGGTTGTGTATTAACACCAGTGATATACAATCCATTAACATTCCAACCAAAAAGAAGTATTACGATTGAATGGTCGCCTGAGTTTCCTCAAGATATAGATAATCCTATAACCTGGGAAGATGAAAAGAAAATGCTACACGACAAATTAGAAACTATATTAGAGAACCCAGATTTATTCTTACCAGAAGGGTATAGAGGCTGTCTAGTAAGATTTGCAGCAGTATAAAACATTAAACGTATAATATGAATATAACAATCTCTCCTGAGCACATTTATATGTTTGTTTCTTTATTTTTAACAGTGATGCAAATATATCAATTTAAACAACAGGAAAAATTAAAAAAAGAAATAGATAAACTATGGGATCAAATAGCAACATTTAATACTATGGTAGCTCTAAAACTTTTGGAGACTCAAAAAGAATTAGCTAAATTAAATGAAAATAAAAAAGATTAATTATGGATTTACTAAAAAAATCAAACGGTAATCTACCCCGTACACAGAAAGAAGTAGATAAAATGATTGATGAAGCCGCTAAACATTATGGTAAATTCCTTAACGCAGTAGGTTTTGATTATACAGCAGATAGACAAACAGTAGATACACCTAAACGTGTAGCTAAAGCATGGTTAAAAGATTTAATTGTAGGTAGTATTACTGATGAACCAAATATCACAGTATTCCCTAACGATGAAGGATATGATGGATTAGTAATTCAATCAGGTATTCCTATTGTTAGTATGTGTGCTCATCACAATCTAGCATTTACTGGATATGCTACATTAGCTTATGTACCTGGTGAAAATGTAATTGGATTAAGTAAATTGAATCGTATTGTAGAATGGTTTAGTCGTAGACCACAAATGCAAGAATCATTAACACAACAAATTCATGATTACTTATCTACTAAAATGGATTGCCCATCTGTAGCAGTTAGTATTGCTTGTAAACACACTTGTTGTTCACATAGAGGTATTAAACATCCATCTGTAATGACTACAAATAAATTTACAGGTGTATTTATGGAAAAAGATAATTTAATTAGAGAGGAATTTTTACACGCTATTGAAGTTAATGGCACTAAAATGAAATAATATGTTAAACGCACAACAAATATTAGACGAAAAATTATTAGATTTAAGTATAACTAAAGGCAAACCAGCTCAAGTTGGTTATGACTTATCATTAGCATCTTCTAATTTAATAGGTACTCAAGGTAATACTTTTGCTTTTCCTAAAGATAGTAAAATAGGTAAAGTATTAAAAGATAAAACTATATTAACTACCTACACTCCATATGCTTTAACTAGTTTAGATGGAGTAGTAGGTTGGATATTCTACCCAGGAGTATATGATATCACTTTTAATGAAGGTTGTAACATACCAGATAATAGAGTTGGTTTTATTAAACAACGTTCTTCATTATATCGTAATGGAGCAATAATTAATTCACCAGTATTTGATCCAGGATTTAAAACTGAATTAATGGGTACATTAATGTATGTCCATACTACATTATTTATAGAAGAAGGTGCTAGAGTAGCTCAGATGTATTTCCACGAATGTATTTCTGCTGAAAAGTATAACGGACAGTGGCAAGGTGATAAACAACGTGTTTCTCTTTAATTTTGTATATATTTATATAATATAACAACATTATGGAAGAATTCAATCCAAAACAAAAATCACAAGGTGTTGGTGATACAATAGCTAAAATTACTAATTTTTTTGGTATTGATAAAGTAGCTGAAGCTGTAGCTAAATTAGCTGGAGCTGAAGGATGCGGATGCAATGAACGTAGAGAAATGTTAAA
>Ga0214923_10006564_pt1 | contig 13017 bp, 18 predicted proteins | sample LL1510_MetaG_FD_177993 | JGI IMG/M metagenome (GOLD analysis project Ga0214923, IMG submission 177993) | Freshwater microbial communities from Lake Lanier, Atlanta, Georgia, United States - LL-1510 | ecosystem: Environmental > Aquatic > Freshwater > Lake | place: USA: Georgia | collected...
CACATTCGTTAATTAAAGGAGGGAGAAATTTATCGTTCCAAAAGCAAAATAGTTTTTTTAATTTATATTTATCCTTTAGTCTCGATTTTAATCTAAATTTACTTCATATTATTTTTCTTAACTTTTTTTAGTTAAGAAAAAAATAAAAATATTTTTGTACACCGAATGTTATACTATACAATTTATTTTTTCTTCAAGTAATAAATCTTTTATTTTTTTATATCTTTCAGAATCTATAGCTGTTCTTAATATTTCGTAAGAAGAGAATTCTTTAGTTTCTAACACGGATTTCATTATAGAAGGACTGAAACCTGAAATTAAACATGTTCCATTATCATCAACTGTTACAGGAAAATCTGTAGATGATCCATTTACATTCCAAAATACAATATTTGGTCTTTTATATTTAGAAGCTGTATATTTAAGATCTATTTCTTCAAAATTTGTTAAAGAGTTTGTTCCACCGCATTCATTAAATTGCATATCTGAAATTATAATTATTTTTTCAGGCATACTTTCAGGTGGAACATTAGCTTTTTCACATCTAGTTAAGATTATATCAAATACTTTTTGAATATCAGTTGACATAGACCAACTTGCTGTTTTAAGTTGTGTATATTTTTGTAATATATCTCCATCATTAATATCAAAAAATTGCGGGGTATCGCTAAATGTTATTGTTTTATTATGAAATTCTCCTTTACAAACGCTTGATATTAAAAGTCCTAGACTGCATGCTACATCAGAGGGTAAATAACCATTACATTCCATACTTCCAGAAGTATCTACAACTGTAAGACATTTTTCTAATACACCTAGTTCTTCCGCATTTTTTTCTAACTTTTCCCATTGAGCTTTACAAATATCATCACATTCTCCTTTAATTCTTACTTCTCTAATTAACTCATGTGGATATAATTGGTCCGAATTAACTTTCACTTCCCCTCTATTTAATTTTTCTTTCCATTCTGCGAAGATAACAGGTGAATGCTTTTGGAAAGCTTTCTTAAGTTTTTTAATAGCACATGATGGTACCTTAGAATAATCTATTTCATCCCATCTATTTTGACACATAAATTTTTCAACTATATTTAAATAAGTTCTTAACGGGGTTAAATATTCTCTTCTATAATCTCTTTTGGATATTTTCATCTCTTTACAAATCTTATCAACTAATTTATATTTACGATCATCTGAATCATTTTCAGATGGACACCATTTAGCACATAAAGTAACCGCTTTACCTTCTAACATAGCAGACTTATCTTCTTTTAATTGCTTTATATATAAATAAAATATTTCTTTTTGAATTTCTTTTTGATACTTATCAGTAAGATTTTGTGATAAAATACATAATAAATCATCCCATCTTCCATATTCTGGAATCAAATGAAATATTTTAGAAAATAAAGATGTTTGATTAAAAAATAACCATGTAAAAACCTTTTTACCAATTTCTCTTTCACCTTTACCCCCTCTACAATCTCTTATATTAAAACATAAGATAATTGTATCGATTATATCTTCTTCTGAAGACTTTTCTAAATATTTATATAATAAATCTTCGGAACAACCTCTAATAGCTTTAAAAAATAAAGATATTCTACCTTTTTTTTCTCCTGATAAATCAGGAGTTGAATAAGATAATGCGTTGTTCCAAGTTGTTGTATATGTGTTCATTGCGGCTGAGAACATTTGTTTTTCTTTTTATATTGAATTATATCTTTAAATATATTTAAAAATCAATTTTATTTATTTTTTATAAAAAGAATTTCTGTATCTTTAGTTACATCTTCCATTTCTATTAAATTATTTTCAAAAGGATTTTGAATATCACGTAAAATTTCTATTGCTTTTTGACGACAATAATTAGCATTCATTTGATGTTCTTCTGCTTTTTCTAAAAGAGACATACTTTCTTTTAATTTTTTAAATTTTTCAACTAAGTCTATTTTTACAATATAATTATTTTTTATAAAATTAAATTTTTCAAGAATCTCATTTACATTCTCTTCTATTGAAATAATATAAGGAGATAAAACTTTTCTATCTTCATCATATGATTTTTTTACATAACTTATTATAGAATATACAATATCATCAATACTTAAGTTATTAGGAAATAAATTTTTTAATTTTGAATAATAAATGTCTAAAGCATACTGTTTATATATCATAAATACTTTAAATTCGTCTTGATTTTTAGTTACATCTTTTATAAAATTATGTAAATAAAAGTCTTTTTCATTTTTATTAACAAAATAATATTTTAAAAATAGATTTAAGGTTGAATAAAAATTATTTTCTTTTACAATTTCTTTTCCATTTTTTATCAAATTAGAAATATTTTTTTTTAAAGAAATCATTTTATATATAATTTTATACTTTTAAAATTGATTTTTTATTTATTAAATACTTTATTTTAATATAATGGTTGATAAAAAATTTATTATAAAAGCTAATTTACATATATATTATTTAAAACTAATTATGATGTTTACAATATTTTTTTTATATGAAACTAAATTTTATAATAATATTCAAACTCTTGTAACATCTTTTATAATATTATTTAATATTGCTTTTACACAAAATATGATAAATAATTTAAAATATAATAATGATTTATAATAAATGTCAATTGTTACAATATCTTCAATGGTTGTTTCAAAAGTTTTGTATCCCGAACTTATTATAAAAACTATAACATCTTTGTCTTCTCTATCTTCTAATTTAATAAACAGTGTTTATTATTTAAGTTCTCTTGCTCATAAAGATACTGAATTACACGATTTATTAATAAAAACAGATATAGTTCAAGATATAATAATAATTAAATCTTTTATAGAAGACAAAAAAAATGATGATATAAAACATACAGTTTTAAACTGTATAAATAATTTAAATGAAACTATATTAGAGCTTGATAATAATATAAATTCTATAACATCTAAAATCAAATTACATGATACGTTATGGTTTAATTATTTTAGATCTTATGATATCACAAAAGAAAAAAATGATATACCTATATTAATTGAGAAGTTAAGACATCGTTTTGACTTATTTATAAAAATATCTTCTATACTTAATTAATACTAACAATTTTATACTGATTTAGTATAAAATTGATTAAATTCCAAAATGTTTAGTATCTGGTTTGTATTTATACGAATTTTTATTTACTTTAGAATCATCAACTATATAATTATAATCAATAATACCATTTTCCATTATTTTATCAAATTCAGATCTATCATTTAAATATTTACATGTACATCCAGTTCCTTGACATCTATAATCTTGTTCTTTATCTGTATAAGAATAAATAGGCTTTGGAAATTTGTTAGGATTAAATTTATATTGATTTGACATTATTTAATATATATAAATTTATTTTTTTTATATATTTTTTAAATTTTATAAAGAAATTGTGCTTTTCATTTTATAAGACAATAAAATAATCATGGATACTATAAATATTATATATAAAAAATAAAATAAAATACTATATTTTTTACCTTTTAAAAAAATTTCTAATAAACTATTAATTCCAAAAGCAAACATAAGACATAATGAATATATAAATATTATTTGTAAATTCTGATTTACATTAAATCTTCCTATATCTTCTGGTTTTATAGTTATTTTTAATTTATCATTATTACTCATTTATTTATATAAAATATTATTTATAATCGCAAATTGTAACAAAATATTTATTATCTTTAAAAATTATTTCAAATGGTTTAGCACAACCATATACTTTATTTTCATTTATTAATTTTTGACATTTTTCAAAAGATAAATGTGGATCTATTTGTATATAATTATTTTTATATATTCCACATCTAAAGATCATACAATTTAACTCTTTTAAAAATACTACTATCTCTTGTGAGCAATGTGGACAATTAAAAAATAATGTATCATCTATTAATTTTATTTCATTCATTTATTCGTTTTATTTAATTTATAAATTAAATAAAAATAATTATTCCAATTTAAGAGTTACAATTTCGATTAAATCTTCTTTTATATATCCATATCTTTTATACCATTCATCTCCATACACTTCATTCATAACATTTTTATCATTTTCATCTAATAAACTCGGATGCATACCAGATTTTATCATACTTTCAACATATATAGCCGCATCAACCATAGGCTGTGGTAAATTATTAACAATTGAAGTTTCAAAGTTAATATCTCTATACATTGATTCTCCAAGTTGTTGATACTTTTCCAAATCTTTTTTACTCATAGCTTTTTTCGCAGATGCAATCATTGGATTATCGAAAAGATTGCTTTTACTCATTTTTATTATTTTTATTAATTCTTTAATTTAGTTTTTTTAACGACATTTAGAAACTATATAAGATGAATAGTTTCTTATGTATTCTGTTAATGAGTCATTATTATTTTCTAAAAATTTTAAAGCTTTTATGACTATATATCTTCTATTTTTATCAGGGTTTGATAATCTCATTTCAGCATACCAACAAGACCACGCAGAACAATAACCTCCAGGTGCATCATTTTTTTTTGACATTTTTTTCTCTTCTTCTTGTAATTTTTGAAAGCTTTTTTCAGGTAAAAAATCTAAAGGTTTGTAATAATTAACTATAAAATTCTTACCCAGATTGGTATTAAATAATTTTTCTATTTTTTTATCTAGATATTTTGGATTTGTACAAGTTCTTTTACTTACTCCGTATGGTTCAAATCTTTCTAAACTCCTTGTTTTTTTATCATATATCATATAATTAGCATGTCCCATATAATTTGAACAATCAAATCCAAAAGGAAATATAATAAATCTTTTTTCATCACATTTTAAAAAATAATTCCAGTAATTTTCTGGAATAGAAAAATGACCATCTGTTGAATTCGTTTGTATCCATCTTAAAGAAACATCCGTATGTTTTAATTTTTTATTATTTTTAACATTTGGAATTATAACACATGCATCAGGATATTTTTTTTTAAGATAATTTAATACCGAATAATTATAATAAGGACTTCCTTTAAAAGATGTTTTTTTAACTTTTGGACTTATTGGTATTATTAAATCATTCATTTATTATTTAAAAATTTAAAATATTTTTAAAAACAAAATGTCATATTCACAATCTAATTATAAATCAAAAAATAACAGTAATAAATATCTTCAGTATAAAAATTTAGAGGATATAAACTCTTTAGAAATTAAACCTTCTATAAATCCAGGAATTCCGGAAAATCATACAGCTTATAATTCTAATTTTTTAGAAATTAAACCTTCAAATAATTCCGGAATACCGCAAGATCACATGGCTTATAATTCTAATTTTTTAGAAATTAAACCAACAAAAACTAAATATTAAATATTATTTAAAGACATAGTTTTATATATAAAATAACAAATTTGTTATTTTTGGTGCTTCCAGCAATTAAAAAAAAATAACTTTAATATTTAAAAAAGCACCAAGTTAGTATACTACCAGCAATTTAAAAAAAGAAAACTTTATTTTTATAAAATGTATACTGTTGTTATTCTTTGAAATAATTTTTTTTATTTCAAAGAAAAAATTTAATTATCTTATTTTACTATTCTATATGTAACATAAGAATCTTTTCTAGTTATTTGTATAATATCACCTTTTTGATATCCATAAAATCTAGAAACTGGATCTGTTTTTAATAAAGTTGGAAATTTATCTGTATATTTTTTTTTGAATTCTTCAGCTCCTTTTGTTTTAGATTTATGAATCAATTTATGTTCAGGAACCAAATAATGTTTTGTTATATTATATTGAAGTTCGTCTTCATTAAATAATTCAATTCTTATTTCTTGAGAATCATCAACTACCTTTTTAGCTATAGGAGTTGCAGAATCTTTATAAACAATAAGACAATGCCAGATATCCATTTTTTTTATCATTGATATATATTCTTGTATTCTATCAACATTAAATTTAGTCATTAAAGAAGGTATAAAAGCGCATATTTGAGTTCCATCTTCTTTCATAGCTAAAATTCTTTCATCATCTTGTTCAACGATTTCATAATTTCTTTGAACAAACATTTCTTTACAGATTTCAAAAGCTTTATTAGTACTCATTTAAAAATTTATAAAATAATTATTTTATAAAATCAATTTTTTTAAAAAATATATTATAATAAATGGAAGAAAAAGAAAAACTTTTTTTTCTAATTACAATAATTAGTGTAGTTTTTATTATTATTTTAGTAATATATTTATTAAATAAACGTAAAAAAGAACAATATATTTTGAGAGATAAATTTTAATATTATACTTAAAAATAAAATAATAATATCTAAATGACGGATATTATTATTGATATTGAAACATTATCAACTAAAACAAATGCGGTTATATTAACTATAGGAGCAATTAAATTTAATAGAAAAGACTTTATTAAAGATATTAAAGATATGGAAACTTTTTATTTAAGAGTTGATATAGATTCTTGTAAAAAGTTAAAAATGCATATTGATAATGAGACAATTAAATGGTGGGAAAATCAAGATAAAAATATATCATACGAAGCTTTATATAATGATAAAGATAGAATAAATATAAAAGATGCTCTTAACAAGTTATCTCAATTTATTAAAAATTCAAAATATGTTTGGGCTAATTCTCCTAATTTTGATTGTACTATATTAGAAAATGCTTTTAATGTATGTGAATTAGATATACCTTGGAAATTTTGGAATTTAAGAGATTGTAGAACCGTTTATGATTTGGCAAAATTTAGTTTAAATTCTTTATCTACTTCAAAAGATCATAATGCTTTAAATGATTGTCATAAACAATATATTGCTTTAAAAAAATGTTTTGAAATTTTAAAACTATAATGTTATTATATTATTTTAATAAAAATAATATAATTATAATAATACTTTATGAACAGTGATAATTACTTTTAGGATAAGAAACAGACATTGGATTATAAGTAGTTCTTGGAGGTTGAGTCATTTGTGAATAATACATAGATAAAGGATTATTAGTTACCGGAGGCTGAGTAGTAACAGGATAAGGTGTCAAAGGATTAATAGTTACCGGATTAAATATAGGACTAAAAGGTAAGTCTTGACATGTAGCACAAGGAAATATTCTTTGATTACATAATTGAGGACAAGCAACATTTTCGCAATAATTTCTAGCAGGTGTTCCTCCTTGAGGAACATTTTGATTAACATTATTTATTAAACCAGGACAAAGTTTATTTGCAGTTCCAGGATCAAATCTTAAATTATTTAGATGATTATTTTTAAACGACATTTTTATTAATATAAATATTTTTTTTATTTTTAAAATTTGTAAAAGTAATATTATTGTATAAACTAAATTTTATAATTTTTTTATAATTATAAAATTTTAAAACTTTTTTAATATGCTGTATAAGGAATATTATTTTGTTGATCATAAAACTGATCATCTGGCATAATTGTTTTCCAAGTTGGTTTTCCAAATTTTCTTAAATCAGTATTTTCGGTTAATATACCTCTTTCATATAAAGAAGTTAATTCTTTAGGATTGGGACATACTTTAGTTATCATATTTCTACAAGAACAAAAAGATTCATTCTTTTTATATTTAGATAAGAGATATATTAATACAACAATAACAACTATAGATATAAAAACATATGCTATAGAAATTTTATTTTTGTTTACTGTCATTCGTTTATTTATAAAGAAATATTTAATTTTTTTAATTCTTCTTTTAATTTTTCTGGATTCATTTTTTTCAATTCTTCCTTAAATTTAGTTGTATCTTCAACACCCATCTTTTTAATATTATCATCCAAATATTTTTCTTTTTCAATATTACTAGATCTTTTCAATTTACCCATTTTAATTTTTTCTTTTAACTTCTTTTTAAGTTCATCGCGTTTTTCTGACATTTACTTTTTATAGTTATATTTTTTTTTTAAATTTTAAAAAAATATATAAAATAAATGAATTGTGGTATTTGTTTAGAAGATGATATTTTTGAAAAAAATATACATTATATGGAGTGTTTGCATTACACTTGTTTTAATTGTTTTGTGCAATTTATAAACAACTCATGTCCATTTTGTAGACAAGAAATTCAATTGTATACATCTTCTAAGATCGTAAATAAAGAATCAGAAGATATTATATTCGAAAATGATTTTATAATACCAATAATTCGTAAAGATAGACATGATAAAAAAAGAAAAAAACATCAAAAACGTAAACAAAATTTAAATAAACTTATTGAAAGCGAAAAAAATGTAAATTGTTATATACCCAATATAAAATCAAGATTTAATAAAAAATTAGATAATATATTAATTTAAAGTATTATAAATTTAAAGTATTATAAATTTAAATAAAATATGATTAGCCATAAGTATGATTATAAATATGTTGATATTATAAATAGTGATACTTATAATATTATACAAGATTCAATATGTATAAATACAAAATCTATAAATGATAAAAAATTAGGTGTTATGTTAGTTGGTATTGGAGGTAATAATGGATCTACTTTTTTAAGTAGTATGTTAGCATATCAAAAAGGTATAAAATGGGAAAATAAAAATGGTATACATTCTATAGATTTTTTAGGATCATTATATCAATATGGTACATGTAATATTGGATTTAAAGATAATAAGCCATATACAAAGTTATTTAGAGAAATTACGGATTTTAAAAGTCCTGATAATTTAATAATTTCAGGATGGGATATAAACAGTGATAATATATATGAAGCATGTAAGAAAAATAAAGTACTTGATACAGATCTTTTAAAACAATTAAAAAATGATTTGGAAAAAATTATACCTTTAAAATCGGTATATTATGAAAATTTTATAGCAACAAATCAAAAAGAAAGAGTTAATAATATTAAAAAAAATAAAAATAAATGGGATGATTTTTTATATGTTAAATCAGATATTCAATCTTTTAAAATTAAAAATAATTTAGAGAAAGTTGTAGTTATGTGGACAGCATCAACTGAAAGATTTAGCAAAGGAAATTGGAAAAATATTGACGAATTATTTTTAGCAATAAAAAATAATGACCCTGAAATATCTCCTTCAATAATTTTTGCAGCTGCTGCTATTGTAGAAGATTGTATTTTTATTAATGGTTCTCCTCAAAATACAATTGGTGAATCTATATTAAGTTTAGCAAAAAAGTATAATACTTTCGTAGCAGGTGAAGATTTTAAAACAGGTCAAACTAAACTAAAATCTGTACTTGTGGATTTTTTAGCTTCTTCAGGAATAAAACCTCTTTCTATAGTATCTTATAATCATTTAGGAAATAATGATGGCTATAATTTAAAAGAACAACCTCAATTTGAAAGCAAAGAAATTACAAAAAGAAATGTTATAGATGATATAGTAGATGAAAACAAAGTATTATTTAATAATAAAAAACCGGAACATTGTGTAGTAATTAAGTATATTGAAGCAGTTGGAGATTCTAAAAGAGCAATGGATGAATATTATTCTGAATTATTTTTAGATGGTAGAAGTACAATTTCAATACATAATATATGTGAAGATACTTTGCTTGCAGTTCCATTAATGCTTGATATAATATTATTCTCTGAATTTTTCTCAAGAATATCTTTTACTTTAAAAGATAAAATAACAGTTCCTTTTGGTTCTAATTTATCTTTATTATCTTTATTTTTTAAAGCTCCAGTAGATGATCATAATCCTATTATAAATTCTTTTTTTAAACAAAGATACGCAATAGAAAATTTTATAAAAGCATCAAAAGGATTTCCAATAAATGATTTTATTAATCTAAATAATAGATTGTAATAAAAATTTTAATATTTAATTAAATATTAAAATTATTAATAATTTATTTACTTACTTCTTCTTTTTATTTATTTTATTTTTCTGTTCTTCCATTTTCTTTAACCATTTTTCATATTCATTTTCAAATTCTTTCAAATCGTTTAACCATAACTCTTTCTCACTTGTTGCTTTTATATTTCCTAATTTATCTTTAATATTTGCTATATCATTATTCAATTGTTTAATTTTATTTGCTGTAAATGTTCTTACATGTAAAGATAATAAATAATTATATCCACCTTCTTCATCAGAATCTTTTTTAATTTCTCTATCATAACCTCTCTTTTCAAGTTCTTTAATAACTATTTCTTCATCGATATTCATTATATTTAATTTCTTTTCTATAATTTCTTGAATAAATCTAGCCTTATTACCAATATATTTCAAATCTTTTTCTAAAGAATTAATTATATGTTTTTTGCGTTTTGCATAATATTCATATCTTACAATACAAAATGAATTTATAATATCATCAACATCATACTTTCTCAATTGTTCTTTTTCGTTAAACATAACCATATTTGTAGTATGAATATATGAATATAATCCCATATTATTAATATTACAACTAAATCCGTCATCTGATTCAGTTATAGAAAAATCAACTTTATCAGGAGTTGAATAAAATTTACAACTTTTAATTTGTTTTTCAACAAGCCAATCTTCACATTTTTCTTTAAATTTATCAGTAGACATTCCAATTGGAAGTTCTGTTACTTTAATTTTATCTTTATTCTTTTCTATTACACCATAACTAATATATTTTTTTTGAGATTCTTCGATTCTTCCTGTAAATCCACGATACCATGGTTTTATTTCTGGTAACATTGAAAGAACTGTTCCATCATCTGGATCGTTAAATATAACTTCGCCATCATTATCTAACCATACTTTAATACATTCAATAATATCTAAAGGATTATAAGCAGGTACTGAACTTGACCAACCTGTACCTATTCCTTCACATCCATTTACTAATATCATAGGTATAATAGGAATATAAAATTTTGGTTCTACTTGATCTCCATCGTCAATAACATATTCTAAAAGAATATCATCTTCTTCTCTAAAAATATAAGGAGTTATTGATTCCATTCTTGTAAAAATATATCTTGGACTTGCTGAATCTTTTCCCATAGACAATCTTGTTCCAAACATTCCATCTCTTTCTAATAAAGGTATATTATTACTTCCAACAAAATCATGAGCCATATTAACTATAGTATCGAATAAATTTTGTTCTCCATGATGATAATTTGTATGTTCAGCCACATATCCTCCAAGCTGTGCAACTTTTAAAGTTGGTTTAGTAGATGTTAAACCTCTTTTCTTAACAGCAAAAAGAACTTTTCGTTGACTCTGTTTAAGACCATCAAATAAACTAGGAATACTTCTTTTACAATCATTATGAGAAAATTTAATAACTTCATTATTTAAAAAATTTGATATATTCATATCTACTAATTCTCCTTGATCATCTAAAGAAAAATTAGAATTTGGATCATAATTTTCCAACCATTCTTTTCTTGTATCAGCGAATTTTTTATGAAATACTTTATTCATATTTTTATTCGTATTAATATCTATTTTATATTCTATCATTTTCATTCCAAAAGTATCAGGTACATCTTCCGGTTTAGTTGATCCCAATCCCTTATAATATTTACTTTTAAAAGATTTAGTTTGTTCATCTTGAAATTTTCTAAAACGATTTTCATCATAAAATAATATATCACCTCCTTTATTAAAAACTCTTACAATCGGAGTTGCCATACTTACAACATAAGGATCTTCTCTTTCTAACAGTGTTGGAAAGAGTGCGTGGAAAAAATTCATTATTAACCCAGATATATGTGCCCCGTCTACATCAGAATCTGTCAAAAGTATAACTTTGCCATAAGAAAGTGTTTTATAATTTTTATCTTCTTTGTAGTCTAAATCATATCTCAATCCCAATGCTTGAATTAAGTCTGTTATTACCTTATTTTTAGCAATTGTTGCTAAAGCTGTATTTCTACAGTTGAGAAGTTTTCCTCTCAAAGGCATCACCCCAAAATAATCACGACCTTTCTTTTCATAAACTCCTTTTTGTATTCCTGCAACAGCATATGTTTTTGCTGACAATCCCTCACATAAAATTAAACTACATTGATATCCTAATTTTCCTCCTGCATTATTAGCATTATCCATACCTTCAATTTTTGTATATCCTTTCTTTTTCTTTTCTGACTTTTTTAATACCGACATTTCTTTTAATTTAATAATATCTTCTAATTCTCCTATTACAGACCATTTCAAAATTTTATTTATTTCATTTGATTTTATAGAACTTTCAATTTTAGGTGCTTCAAGCTTTTCCTTATCCTGACTTGAAAATTCCGGATTAACTACAGTTGATACTATAAAAAATCTAAAAAATTGTTTTACATCTTTAATATTAATTTGAGGTTTATTATCTTTTTTATTAAACTTTTCTACAATAGGTCTTAATACTGTTTCAGACCAAGAATCAACGTGAACACCTCCTAAACGAGTATAAACTCCATTAACAAAAGATATAGTTTGAAATTCATTTATATCTGAAGGAGTAATTAAAACTTCAGATCCAAAATACTTTATCAAAAGATTTTCATCTGTTGAAGAGTCATAAAGTTTAGAATACGAAATTAAATCATTAACTGGTATTAATTCATCATTTAAATAAACTTTCACTTTTGTCAACATTGCAGCATCTATAACATATTTTGAATATAAATTAACAATATCTTTAGTATATCCTTTTAATCCAAGTTGTTTAAAATCTGGAAAATAAGTAACTTTTGTAAATCCTTTTGTTAGTTTTGTATCTGTTATTTTAGGCTCTGTTGTTTCTCTCATATTATTAGTCCAAATTTGTTCTAACACTTTTTGATTATATGGATCTAGACCTTTTACTATAAATTTTGTTGAAAATACATTTGTCAATTTTGAACCCAAACCATTACGCCCAGAAATCAACCTTTCTTCTTCATCATTGTAATTTGACCCTGTTAATAAATTGCCAAAAATTAAACTATGATTATATATCTTTTCTTCTTCATTTAATTCTATAGGTATAATGTCTCCGTCATTCCATACTGAAGTTTCTCCTGTTTCTTTATCAATTACAACT
>Ga0214923_10006565_pt1 | contig 13015 bp, 14 predicted proteins | sample LL1510_MetaG_FD_177993 | JGI IMG/M metagenome (GOLD analysis project Ga0214923, IMG submission 177993) | Freshwater microbial communities from Lake Lanier, Atlanta, Georgia, United States - LL-1510 | ecosystem: Environmental > Aquatic > Freshwater > Lake | place: USA: Georgia | collected...
ATTAAACCCAAAGTCCTATTTTTAGATGAACCAACTACTGGTTTAGACCCAAGAGGTCGACAAGATATGTGGGGAGTTATTAATGAATTGGTTAAGGGTGGCGTAACTTTATTATTAACAACTCAGTACCTAGAAGAGGCTGATCAACTGGCAGATGAGATTGCAGTTATTGATCATGGCAAAGTTATTGCTAGGGGAACCTCTGATTCACTTAAAAAACAGGTAGGCGGTGAACGCCTAGAGATAGTGGTAGAGAATCAATATATTGCTGCAGCTAAGCAGATAGTGGCAAAAATTAGTGGTAGTGCAATTAATGTTGATGAAGGGTTACGCCAAATTTCCGCCCCAGTTACCACTGGTAGTAAAGCATTGATTGAAGCTGCAAAATTACTAGATGAGCAGGGCATCCATCCGTTAGATATTGGATTAAAACGGCCATCACTAGATGATGTCTTTTTGTCTTTAACTGGTCATCTAGCAGAAGAAAAAACTGAAGAGGATTTAGCAACCTCTGGAAAGAAACGGAGTAGATAAATGAGTGCTGTTATGGATGCAATTGTTATTACCAAGCGCCAATTACTACAACTTACAAGAGTTCCTGAGGTACTGCTATTTTCAACAATTCAGCCAATTATGTTTGTGTTGCTATTTCGCTACGTGTTTGGTGGCTCAATTGATACCGGTCAACCAGGAGGATATGTTCAATTACTTATGCCTGGGATATTTGTACAAACAGTGGCATTTACCTTAGCTGGAACTGCAGTTGGTTTAGCTGCTGATATGCAGAAGGGATTAATTGATCGATTTAGATCACTTCCGATCTCACGCTCAGCTGTAGTTTTTGGTAGAACTCTAGGTGATGGTGCTTTAAATATTGTAGTACTTACAGCCATGGGTATCACCGGATTTATTGTTGGCTGGCGACCTAGTTCTGGATTTTTTAATATTGTTTTAGGTTTTATATTTCTTTTAGTTTTCGGTTTTGCAATGTCTTGGGTTGGGGTAATTATTGGGTTGTCAGTTAGAGAAGAAAGAGTTGCTCAAAACGCTACATTTATTGCGGTATTTCCATTAACTTTCCTATCAAATGCTTTTGCGCCTACAACTGGAATGCCAAAACCTTTGCAATATGTGGCTGAGTGGAATCCAGTCTCAACTATGGTTGCAGGTTGTCGAGAACTTTTTGGATTAACTAATGAGTTTGGAGCAACCGCTGGGTCATTCCCAAGCGAGAACCCATTATTAATGTCATTAATTTATATGGTAATTATTATGGCAATTTTTATTCCGCTAAGTGTGCGAAAGTACAATAAAGCGAGTAAATAATTTTCTAAATAAAAGGTTGTGCCTCTAAGATTGCAACCGCAATCTGTTTGCCATTTGGCGCTGTGTAATTAACAGTTTCTCCTACCTTTGCTCCAAGTACCGCACTTCCAAGTGGAGATTTTTCAGAGTAAACATCAATATCACCACTTGCAATCTCTCTAGATCCTAATAAAAACTTTAATTCATCCCCAGCAATATCAACGGTAATTAACATGCCAAGTCCTACCACCCCGGACTCACTTGCTGGAGGTGTACCAATATGTGCATGCTCTAACATATGTTTTAGTTGACGAATACGCCCTTCAATCTTTCCCTGTTCTTCACGTGCTGCGTGGTAGCCACCATTCTCTTTTAAATCACCTTCAGCTCTGGCCGTCTCTATTTTTTTAATTATCTCAGCGCGCAACGGCCCCTCTAATTCAGCAAGCTCAGCTTTTAGCCGATCAGCGGCTTCCTGAGTAAGCCAGGTCTGGGTTGGTTGATTCATAAGAGGGGAAAGATTACTGGCAACTGGCGATTCCTGCATTTACCGCAGGTATGCGAGTAGAGATCTCAATGGTGCGCTGGTTCTCACCTGCTACTAATGACCCAGCAGGGATTAGGTCAATCACCTCACCCACTGTATTTTTATCAATATCTTTTGCTACTAGTGAGCAGCTATGATCAATTTCTGTATCCCTAACTGAAATTTTGTATGTAATTGAAATCTTTTGGTCACTTACTACTTTAAATGAGATTAGAGTCGATCTAATATCTGGGTTTGCAAAATTTGTGCCACTCCAAATAAACCAGGCTAAAACTATAAATAAGCTGCATACTGTGATCCAGATCCGCTTTTTGCCAGCGGATTTAATCCCATAGCGCTCGCGTAGCCTTGGATCGATTAATACTTTGGGATGAGTCACACGCTAAGTGTAGAACCTATTAGCAATGGCTAAGTAGGCTTAGCGTGTTGATTTAGGGGAGGCATAAATGGCTGACGAGGCTGGAAATTTTGATATGGGAGTTGCTGGATCCTTGACCATGATTGTTCTTACTTTAGCCATGGTGTTTCTAATGGTTAATTTCTACCGAAGATACAAGAGATTATTGGATCGTAAGGATCAAGAGTAGTTTTAAATTTTTATGAAAAAATTAGCTAAGCGATTTTTATTTACTATCGTTTGGCTTCTTTTGATTTATACCGGGTATGAGCTTGGGGTTTGGCAACTACATCGAGCGCAAGATCTAAGTGCATCTACAGCGCCAGTTGCCGATAAACCAGTAATTGAGTTATCCAAAATTGCCTCTGCTGGATTAAATATTCCGATAAAGGCAGTAAATCGAATTGTTTCAGCCTCTGGAGAGTACTCAAATAAATACTTAGCAAAGGACCAAAAGCTCCCAGATGGAAAAATAGTAGATTTAGATGTCAGATTACTTGATCTTGACAGCGGCTACTCAATTCTTGTGGTGCGCGGAGTAGCTGAGAAATCTCCAATAGAAATTAAATCTAAAGTCGAAGTTGTTGGTCGCTTATATCCTCGACAAAATGTAGATCGTGCTTTTCCTAAGCCAGGTGAGTTATCTAGAATTGATCCAGCATTAGTTGTTAGTGAAACAACTCCATTTTTATATGATGGTTACATCGTGCTACAGAAGGAAGAATTATCTCCTAAGATTGATACTTTATTTTCTCCGATTCCGACGCCACAACTTAAACCACAAATCTCTGGCTTTTATTGGCAACATATCTCATATGTGGTGGTCTGGTGGTTTATGGCAGCACTAGTATTAATCGCACCCTTATTTCCACAATTTAGAAAACCAAAATCAATTAAGGTAGGTAAACGAAAATGAGTGGAGTTATTTTAAGATTTCGAATAATGGCAATTTGGGCTGGAGTTATGTCACTGTTGCTTTGGTTTGGATATATGCCAGCTAAGTATCTGGTGCCATCAGAGAGCTTTTATAAGGGCTTTATTTGGATCCCTATTCTTCATGGCTTTACCTACCCAATTTATTTATTAGCTGCACTGCATTTAGCTATTGCCCAACGTAAATCCTTGTTCTCAACCGCTCTATTTCTACTTGCTGGCACCCTGCCTATTGCCTCATTTTGGATTGAGCGTCGGGTCAAGCCCCGAGCACGGTAAGCACTCTTAATCTAAACTTCACCTTTAAGCCTTGCGTGTCTGCACCAAAATTTCTACTCGATAATTTACCGTTTACCTACTTCCATAAATGAGCAAAATTAAACAGATTGCGATGATAGATATTGGCTAGTGAATCAGTCGCGTTAAAGTCAGTATCTAAAAAACCAAATCTGGCTCGAATCACCTATGTTTTAGATACCAGCGTGCTACTTGCAGATCCGGTGGCACTTACTAGATTTGCTGAACATGAAGTGATAATTCCAATCACAGTAATTGGTGAGCTAGAGAGCAAACGAGATCACCCAGAGCTTGGCTACTTTGCTAGGTCTGCGCTTCGCACCTTAGATGATTTAAGAGTAAAAAGTGGCAGGTTAGATCAAGCAGTCAAGATTAATGATGATGGTGGCTCACTTTCAGTTGAATTAAACCACTCTGATCCTTCAACTTTACCTGCTGGATTTTTACGGGATGGCTCTAATGATTCAAGAATATTAGCGATTGCTAAAAATCTTATGGCAGATGGTCGCCGAGTGGTGTTAGTAACCAAGGATCTACCGCTTAGAGTCAAAGCATCCTCAGTTGGCGTTGAGGCAGAGGAGTATCGCGCTGAATTAGCAAGTAGTAGTGGCTGGAGTGGAATGGTTGAGGAGAGTGTTGGCTCAACAATTATTGATTCACTCTATGAATCTGAAAAGATTGTTAATGAGTTAGGCAAAAAATATCCTTGCCACACTGGCATAGTTTTACATTCAGAAAAAGGAAGTGCCTTAGCCCGGGTTACAGCTGATAAAAAACTTCAATTAGTTCGTGGCGATAGATCAGCATTTGGTTTACATGGCAGAAGTGCAGAGCAGAGAGTTGCACTTGATATTTTGCTCGATCATGAGGTGGGAATAGTCTCATTAGGCGGTAGAGCGGGCACTGGAAAAAGTGCACTTGCCTTATCAGCTGGACTTGAAGCGGTATTGGAGAAGCGATTACATAAAAAGGTAGTTATTTTTCGGCCACTTTACGCTGTTGGTGGTCAGGAGCTTGGTTACCTACCTGGAACTGAGAATGAGAAGATGTCACCTTGGGCGCAAGCTGTATTTGATACCTTGGGCGCTTTAGTTAGTCAGCAGGTAATTGATGAGATTGTGGAGCGAGGGTTAATTGAGGTTTTGCCACTTACCCATATTCGTGGTCGCTCTCTCCATGACTCATTTGTGATTGTAGATGAGGCCCAATCCTTAGAGCGGGGAGTCTTATTAACAGTGCTATCTCGAATTGGTCAGGGCTCTCGGGTGGTACTAACCCATGACATCGCCCAGCGGGATAACCTGCGGGTGGGTCGACATGATGGTGTAGTTGCGGTGGTTGAATCCCTAAAGGGACATCCATTATTTGCCCATATCACCCTCACCCGGAGCGAGCGCTCTCAAATCGCAGCGCTGGTAACTGAGCTACTTGAGGAGCCAATTAACTTCTCTAGCTAGGTAAATCCCCTACTAATGACATAACGGATAAATCGGACTTTATCGTTTCTGACCTGCGGTTTTATCATTAATAGAACCTGTGAATATAAAGATAATCGCGCCACACGCCCAGATAAGGTTGCCCCTCCCACCGTTGGCTGGCACTCTGAACTTGTCCAAATTGGGCAAAAGCAGGTTTTAAGGTGAAGAAAGGGGTCGGAGTATGAAGAGATACCTACCTTCAGTTCGCAGTAAGCGGACCCGAAGACTCTCCCTGACCGCTGCCTGCCTTGCCTTCTTTCTAGCAATTGTGGAGCCGGCTAACGCCTCTAGCAATATGCAACAGGTATTTCTAACTATTCCAGCAGATCAGCTGCCACCAGCAGAGCTGCCAACACCAAATCAATTAGATCCAGATCCCGCTACCCCCTCCCTTTTGGAGTTGGACTCTGTAAAGGTGGTTGATGCCTCGGCGATGGCGAGAATTTCAATTGCAGCTCGTCAGGTGGAGAGCGCTCGCCAGGCGGATGGGGCGAGAGAGGTGGCGCGCCAGATAATCGCCCAAAAGTATCGCTGGTCGGAGAAGCAGTTCACCTGCCTAGATAACCTTTGGACTAAAGAGAGTAAGTGGAATTACAAATCTAGAAATAAGAGCTCAGGTGCTCACGGTATTGCCCAAGCCCTTCCTGCTACCAAGATGGAGATAGTAGGTACTGATTGGCGGACTAATCCCGTAACTCAAATTACCTGGGGATTAAAGTACATAGATGAAAGATATAAATATCCATGTCGGGCATGGAGCAAATCAAAGCGCTCGCACTGGTATTAATTTAGATTTAAATTAATTCTAATTCTTAAATTAACTAAGGCCGCCTACCAATACTTATTGGTTTTCTAATATCGGCATAGAAATCATTTCCCTTATCATCAATAATTATAAAAGCTGGAAAATTCTCAACCTCAATCCTCCAAATCGCCTCCATACCCAACTCTTCGTAATCTAAAAGCTCTACTTTTTTAATACAATCTTGCGCTAGGCGAGCTGCTGGTCCGCCAATTGAGCCTAAGTAAAATCCTCCATACTTTTTACAAGCTTGGGAAACTGCACTAGATCTATTTCCCTTTGCCAACATAATTAATGAACCACCGGCGGCTTGAAACTGTTCCACATATGAATCCATTCGTCCTGCGGTAGTTGGGCCAAAGGAGCCGGAGGCGTACCCATCAGGTTTTTTAGCAGGCCCTGCGTAGTAAATAGCATGATTTTTAAAGTAATCAGGAAGTGGTTTGCCACTATCTAGCAATTCTTTTAATTTTGCATGGGCTAAATCTCTGGCAACCACTAATGTGCCAGATAAATTAACTCTAGTTTTAGCTGGGTGCTTTGATAATTGAGCCAAAATCGCTGGCATTGGCTGATTTAAATCAATATTTATCTCATGCTCAGTTAAATCATTTTCACCCTCAGCTGGTAGAAAATGTGCCGGCTCACTCTCTAGTTTTTCAATAAAGATTCCATCCTTATTTATCTTGGCTTTAACCTGTCGATCTGCTGAACAAGAGACAGCGATGGCAATTGGTAGTGATGCACCATGTCTTGGTAATCTAACTACTCGAACATCATGACAGAAGTACTTGCCACCAAATTGGGCGCCAATACCAATACTTTGGGTCAACTTTAAAATCTCTTTTTCTAACTCTAAATCTCTAAAGCCTCGGCCAGTTTTTGCATCCCCTGTAGTTGGTAGTGAATCTAAATACTTAGTGGAGGCTAATTTGGCAGTTTTGACTGTGTACTCAGCACTAGTTCCTCCAATTACTACCACTAGGTGATAAGGCGGGCAGGCAGATGTTCCTAGCGAGCGCAATTTCTCTTCCAGCCAACTCATAAATGAGGTGGGATTTAGAACCGCTTTTGTCTCTTGATATAAAAATGATTTATTTGCACTTCCGCCACCCTTGGCGATGAATAAAAAGTTGTACTCATCTGCATGATCAGTATCGGAGTAGATCTCAATCTGAGCTGGCAGATTATTTCCGGTATTTTTTTCCTCCCAAGTGGTAACTGGTGCTAATTGGGAGTAGCGCAAATTTAATTTTGTAAAGGCATCATAAACACCCTTTGAAATTGAGATCTCATCTTTTTCACTAGTTAAAACCTGTTGCCCTTTTTTACCCATCACAATTGCAGTGCCGGTGTCCTGACACATTGGCAGTACTCCACCTGCTGAGATATTGGCATTTTTTAATAGATCAAGAGCCACAAATCGATCATTGGGTGAGCTCTCTGGATCTTTTAAAATATTGGCTAATTGCATTAAGTGCTCTGATCTTAGGTAATGTGAAATATCGTGAATAGCTACTTCTGTTAAATTGCTAATTGCCTCCGGCTCAACCTTTAAGAACTCTCTGCCATCTGCGCTAAAGGTAGAAACCCCTTGCTTTGAAAGTAGGCGATACTCAGTTAAATCCTCACCAATCGGCAGAAGATCCTCATATTTAAACTCTGGCGCCATAGGCTAAATCTACTCACTTCTATCATCAATTAGGATGAGCACATGAGCCAGATCACCCAAAAGAAAGTATTACTTGCGGCCCCAAGAGGTTACTGCGCAGGAGTGGATCGGGCAGTTATTACTGTTGAGAAAGCTTTAGATCTTTATGGTGCACCAGTTTATGTTCGTAAACAAATTGTCCATAACAAACATGTGGTCTCAACCTTAGAGGCACGGGGTGCAATATTTGTTGATGAAACTGATGAAGTTCCAGAGGGAAAGATTGTAGTTTTTTCAGCACATGGTGTCTCGCCAGCGGTGCATCAAAGTGCAGCGCAGCGAAATCTAAAAACAATAGATGCCACCTGTCCATTAGTTACAAAGGTCCACCATGAGGCAAAAAGATTTGCCTCCGATGATTATGACATTTTGTTAATAGGCCATGAAGGACATGAAGAGGTGGATGGCACCGCTGGTGAGGCGCCAGATCACATACACCTAATCGATGGTATTGAAGATATTAAAAATGTGAAGGTTAGAGATGAAAACAAAGTTGCTTGGTTATCCCAAACCACATTAAGTGTTGATGAGACTCTAGCTACAGTTGCTGAGCTACGGAAGAGATTTCCAAATTTAATCGATCCCCCAAGTGATGATATTTGTTATGCCACTCAAAATCGTCAAGTTGCAATTAAGCAGATCGCACCTAGATCTGATTTGGTATTAGTAGTTGGCTCAACTAACTCCTCAAACTCAGTTAGATTAGTTGAGGTTTCCCTTGAGTATGGTGCTAAGGCAGCTTATTTAATTGATTATGCAGCTGAGGCTAAAGAGGAGTGGCTAACTGGTGTTAATACTGTTGGCGTCACAAGTGGCGCATCAGTACCAGAGATTTTAGTTAAGGATTTACTAAAGTGGTTGGCAGATCGTGGATTTGGTGAGGTAGAGACAGTTACCGCCATGGAGGAGCATTTATTATTTGCCATTCCGCCAGAGCTTAGAAAAGATTTAAAGGCAGCTAATAAGTAATTAACTTAAGGTATTTCGCTCTTTCTTAAACCATAAAAACCAGGTTATGGCAGCTCCAGATAGTAGGTAAAAAGATATTGAGGCTAGACCTGAGACTAAATCAACTAAAAATTTTGTTGGTGCAATTGAGCCACCGCCAACAGTTGGCATAAGTAGTAATGAGCAGATTAGTAGTGAAATTGGCGGTGAAACTGCAGCTACATACAAAGTGCCACCTCTACCTAAGTAAATAGCGCCAAAAAAAGCGATCCAGATGGCCAGTGCGGTAATAATTCCAAGTGAGGATCTAAAAAATAACTCAATTGCTTGCAGAAAAAAAATAACTAAAAATTGCAAAATTACAACCCCAGGTTTTGTTAACCCTGGGCCCCTAATTGGGGAGTTTATTGGCAAATTACTCACTTACTTATCACCTTCAATCTCCTCCACCTCAATAAAATCATCCTCTGCTGATATTGGCTTTAACTCTCGCACCGCACCTGGTGAATCTGGATACTCAATGGCCAATTTATCTTTATCGCCAGTTACTCCTAAATTATGAATTCTTCTAGCTGGGCTTAATACAGTTCGCTCAGCTGTTGGAATTAAATCCTCATACGCCTTTGCCGTTGATGAGATCGCTTTGCCGACCGCCACAATCTTGCCATGTAATAATGTAATATTTTTTAAGAAGGTATTTGCTACCTTTTGAATCTCATCGGCGTTATCGGCTAATTTATTTCGAGTAAAGATATAGCCAATAGTTCTAAGTAGTGCCATCATTGAAGTTGGCGTAGCAACAGTGACATTTAATTTAAATGCTTTTTCCAAAAAGGCAGGATCAACTCTTAGAGCTTCAGCTAATAAGGTTTCAAAGGGCACAAATAAGACTACAAAATCTGGTGAGCCAGCTGATTTGTGATAGCCACGTTTTGCAAGTGCTTCAACATGTTTTAACAAATCTTTTGTATGTTGAGATAGGTATTCATCTCGCTCACTTTGCACCTGAGTACCAAATGCATCTAAGAAGCGATCAAATGGAAACTTTGAATCAATAAAAATTGCAGATCCACCTGGCATCTTTACGGTGATATCTGGAATACCTGATGAGTCGGCATCAGTTGTGGATTTTTGTCTTGAGTACTCATGACCTTCCCGTAAGCCAGCAGATTGCAGAAGTAGCTCAAGTTGAGCCTCACCAAACTTTCCCCTTGATTGTGAGTTGGATAAAGCACCAGCAATCTTTTTAGTCTCATCAAATATCGATTCACTTGCTCTTCGCATCTCATTTATTGTGGTTTCAAGTTTGGCTTCAGCCTCAGTTCTAATCCGATTAGCCTCATTTGATTGAATAGATAATTTTTCAACAGTTGATTTCATAGCATTTAACTCTGCAGTTAACTTAATTGAGCTCTCAGTTTTACTTCGTTCAGCCTCTAACTGCTTTTTGTAATCATCTAGTAATGCACCATCTGCGCCGCTGGATTTATGACGCAAGGCAGCTACTAGATACCCAATGGCAATGCCGATAATTAGGCCAATAATTAAGGTAAGGCTGGTTTCAAGCATGGGGTTATAGTGGCAGGAAGTACCGACAAACTTGCGTAGGCTTTACCCCTTGTGAGCCTCTCAATTGGAATCGTCGGTCTGCCAAACGTGGGTAAGTCCACCCTGTTTAATGCCCTGACTAAAAATAATGTCCTAGCTGCTAACTACCCCTTTGCCACAATAGAGCCCAATGTTGGTGTGGTTGGTGTACCAGATGCCAGATTGCCGGTTTTGGCTAAGATTTTTTCCTCAGAAAAAATACTTCCGGCCTCAGTCTCCTTTGTTGATATCGCTGGAATTGTTAAAGGCGCCTCCGAAGGTGCTGGCTTGGGTAATAAGTTTTTAGCAAATATCCGAGAATCAGATGCGATCTGCCAAGTAATTAGAGTATTTAAAGATAATGATGTGGTCCATGTTGATGGCAATGTTGATCCAAAAAAAGATATGGAGACTATTAACACCGAGCTTTGTTTAGCTGATTTACAAACTTTAGAAAAAGCAATTCCAAGATTAGAAAAAGAGGTTAGAACTGTTAAGGAAAAAGCTGCGGTATTAAATGCGGCAAAGGAGGCAGCAGTTGTTTTAAATCAAGGCCAACTACTTCGTGGCAGCAAGGTTGATTTAGTAGCGATTGCTGAGCTTCAACTTTTAACTGCCAAACCATTTTTATATGTATTTAATGTTGATGCAGCTGAGTTTTCAGATAGTAAGTTAAAGGCTGAATTAGCTGAATTAGTAAAACCTGCGCAAGCGATATTTTTAGATGCAAAAACAGAGGCTGAGCTTGCGGATTTAGATGAGGCAGATGCACTTGAATTACTTAAATCTATTGGTTTAACTGAGCCTGGCCTTACTACATTGGCTCGAGTTGGATTTAATACATTAGGATTACAGACATATCTGACCGCAGGTCCGAAAGAGACTAGAGCGTGGACGATTCATAAAGGTGATACCGCCCCAGTTGCAGCTGGTGTGATTCACACTGATTTTCAAAAGGGATTTATCAAAGCTGAAATTATCTCCTTTGATGATTTAGTTGCTGCTGGATCAATGGTGCAAGCCCGCGCCAATGGCAAGGTGCGAATGGAAGGCAAGGATTACATAATGGCTGATGGCGATGTAGTGGAGTTTAGATTCAATGTCTAAAAAACAGGCACACTTAAAAGATCTTCCAATTAAAACTCGTGATGATTTAAGAAATGTGGCAATTATTGCCCACGTAGATCATGGTAAGACAACTTTAGTTGATGCCATGCTTTGGCAATCTGGTGCATTTGCTGCTCATAAAAAGCAGGATGAGGGTCAGGACCGCATGATGGATTCCATGGATCTAGAGCGGGAAAAGGGAATTACGATTTTAGCTAAAAACACAGCCGTTAAACGCGGGGATAAAATCGTAAATATTATTGATACTCCAGGTCACGCAGATTTTGGTGGTGAGGTTGAGCGCGGACTTGAGATGGTAGATGGCGTAATTTTATTGGTGGATGCATCTGAAGGACCGTTGCCACAAACTCGATTTGTACTTAGAAAAGCATTACAAAAAAATCTGCCGGTAATTTTGCTAATTAATAAAGTAGATCGGCCAGATTCTCGAATCGCAGAGGTAGTAGATGAGGCGTATGCATTATTTTTAGATTTAGATGCCAATGAAGAGCAAATTGAATTTCCAATTGTCTACGCATCTGCAAAAGCAGGTAGAGCATCGCTAGAGCGACCTGCCGATGGTGGCATGCCCAAGGAGGAAAACTTAGATGTTTTATTTGACACAATATTTTCAGCAATTCCGGCTCCGGTTTACCACGAGGGGGCACCACTACAAGCACATGTTACAAACTTAGATTCATCCCCTTTCTTAGGTCGACTTGCACTTTGTCGAGTAAGAGAAGGTGTAATTAAAAAGGGACAAACTGTTACCTGGATTAAAACCGATGGCACAATGTCAAAGGTTAAAGTCTCTGAGTTATTAATGACTGAAGCCTTAGAGCGAGTACCAGCACTTGAGGCGCATCCAGGAGACATAATCGCCGTAGCCGGAATTGAGACTATTACATTAGGTGAAACTTTGGCAGATTTAGAAAATCCTCACCCACTTCCATTAATTACCGTTGATGAGCCAAGTATCTCTATGACCATTGGAATTAATACCTCTCCACTTGCTGGCAAAAGTGGTACAAAATTAACTGCTCGCCAAGTTAAAAATAGATTAGATGCAGAGTTAGTGGGAAATGTTTCACTTCGAGTTTTAAATACTGATCGCCCAGATACCTGGGAGGTACAGGGTCGTGGTGAGCTACAGCTTGCAGTATTGGTTGAGATCATGAAGCGCGAGGGTTTTGAATTAACAGTTGGTAAACCACAAGTTGTAACCAAGATGATTGATGGCAAATTACATGAGCCGATGGAGCGATTATCAATTGATGCCCCCGAGGAGTACTTAGGAGTTATTACCCAGTTGATGGCGCTACGAAAAGGTCGGATGGAGCAGATGGTTAACCATGGCACTAGTTGGATTCGCCTTGATTACCGAGTGCCATCTAGAGGATTAATTGGATTTAGAACTGAGTTCTTAACTGAAACTAGAGGTACTGGACTTTTACACCATGTTTTTGATGGTTATGAAGCATGGCATGGTGAATTAAGAACTAGATCAACTGGCTCACTTGTTTCTGATCGATTAGGTGTAGTAACCAGTTACGCGCTTTATGGCACACAAGATCGTGGATCAATCTTTGTCGAACCAGGGGATGAGGTTTATGAAGGAATGGTGATTGGTGAAAACTCTCGCAGTGAGGATATGGATGTCAATTGTGTGCGAGAAAAGAAATTAACCAATATGCGAGCATCCGGTACTGATGAATCAGAGCGATTAATTCCAGCAAAGAAATTAAATATGGAGGGCGCCCTGGAATTTTGCCGTGAAGATGAGTGTGTTGAGGTCACCCCGGCAGTTGTGAGAATTCGTAAGGTTATTTTGGATGGCTCAACTCGCGCTCGCATAACCTCTAAAGCTAAGCGAGTCAACGAGAACTCTTAAGCTTTAACTTTG
>Ga0214923_10006567_pt1 | contig 13014 bp, 14 predicted proteins | sample LL1510_MetaG_FD_177993 | JGI IMG/M metagenome (GOLD analysis project Ga0214923, IMG submission 177993) | Freshwater microbial communities from Lake Lanier, Atlanta, Georgia, United States - LL-1510 | ecosystem: Environmental > Aquatic > Freshwater > Lake | place: USA: Georgia | collected...
GTTCTAAAAATCTATGAGTATGCCCTGTATTTCGCTTTTTAGAACTTGCCAGTCAATGTTATTTTTTTTGGTTATGGTAATAAAATCATGGGCTAAAAACACCGATTCTACACCTTCTACAGCAAATAATTGCAGTGCTAAAGGCGATATTTTGGCGGCTTGTTGTTGAGTCTTGATTTCAATTGAGCTATTTTCGGCTATTATTTTGCCATCGGCAAAAAATTTTAGTGTAGCTGGATTTGGAGTTGATTCGCTTTGAATAAATGTTGACATGATTAGTTTATGTTTGGTTGGAAAGATGATTTTTTCTGTATAAAAAATATTTTATCAAAACAGCAGATATAGCTGTGAGCGGCACCGATAAAAATATGCCCGTAAAGCCAAATAAAGTGCCGAAAAAAAAGATACCAAAAATTATCCACAATGGATGAAGCTCGACTTTTTTGCCAATTAAGCTAGGGGTTAAAAAATTTGATTCGATAAACTGACCGATTAAAAATATTGTGGCAACCAATGTTATTTTAAATAAATCAAGCCCCCATTGCATAATGCCATCAAGCATACCAATAACCAAGCCCAAACCAAAACCAATATAAGGCACAAAAGAAAGTAGACCAGTTATGATGCCGATACTAAGTCCGTGATTAAGTTGCAAAACAGAAAGTGCTATGCTATAAAAAAACGCTAAAATCAAGCAAACCATTATTTGTCCGCGAGCATAACTTGATAAAGATTTATCGATTAATAAAAAAACATAATTTATTTCTTTGGCATATTTTGGTGGCAAAATATTGCTGATTTTTTTGACGATTAGGTTCCAGTCTCGTAGCAAATAAAATACTAAAATAGGCATAATAAATAGCAGAGATAAAAAATTGATTAAAAAGGTTGTGGAGCCAACGGTGCTGATGATTATTTTTTCGATCAAAGCATTAGAATTGTTAAAAATATTATTGTTTTTTAATAAAGAGAAAAAATCATTTTCGATTTTGATGTTATATTTAGCAAAAAACTGCACTATTTTTGGATACAATTGATCGGATAAAAAAGTTAAATATTGAGGAAAATTTTGTAAAATATTAATAATTTGATCATAAATTAGCGGAAATATTACCAAAGACACCAAAACGAGAACAAGCAGAAAAATAGCCATGACAACAAGAGAAGAATTGAGTCGAGAGAGCTTTAGCTTATACTCTATTTTGTCAACCAAAGGATCAAGAAAATATGCTATTACCGCAGATACTACAAAAGGAGTAATTACCGAGCGAACTAGGTAGGATATAAAAAAAACAATACAAGCCAAGATGGCAAAGAAAATTAATTTATCTTTTGTATTCATGTTGATTAATTTTATAAGTGTTGTCAACTTTTTTAAATGGCATTGATATTGTGTTTAAGAAGTCTTCAAATGGCACTTTGCCAGTATATTCGACATCGACAGTTATGCGATCAAATGAAATTGAATTGATGATGATTTTTGCTATCGATCCGCTATTTTCTAGGGTTGATCGATAATTTAACCACTGCTGATAGCTAGTTATGGCAAGTTGTAAATTATAAATATTTTTTGCTGGCGGTTGAGTTTGAGCTTTATTTTTTAGATATTGCATAGTTTTACTGGCAATATTGGGAATTAAGTTATTTTTGTTAACTAAATCGACATTAGCAAAACTTAATCGCATTTGCTTTTGTTGCCAACTGGTAATGTTGGTAATATCGATAATCGCCTTATTTTCGACTTGATTGTGAGTAAAAAAAACGATATACATTGATTGAGCTTTTTTGTCGTCGAGAATGTTTTTGATGTTGTCGTATGTTATGTTATTAATATTTTGTGGATTTACGATATTGTTGTATTGATTGCCAATAGCAACAAAATTGCCACCAAAGGCTTTTTCAAGGGATTGTTGCCAAATATTTGCCTCAATAACTGGCTTGTTATTGTCAATATAAACAGGGACAACAATAGAAATGCCGTTGTTGACTTGTTGTGGCACTGGCATATATTCTGGATTTGGCTTTTGTTCTTCGTTTGGTTGGGTATTTTCGTTTGGTTTGGTTGGCTGTTGTTTTTTAGCCAAGATATGATCAACGAAACTTTTGGCAAAAACAATATTAAAATTAGCACTGTAACTATTGCTTGATAACTTTTCTTTTAATACCCTTTCGGAGCGAACCATGCTAGATATTTCTTCGGCGCTGATATTGTTGATAATTTCGCTATCTATTTCTAGTCGAGACAACAAGACCAAAAAAGCATCTTTGCGAGCATTATCGAAAGCTAAAGCTTTGGCAGTTGCTAATGATTTTGCCGTTGCTTTTGCCTCAATGCCATCAACAGCATAGATGTTTGTCGACTCAACTTCGCTAGCTTTATCGCTTGATTTTATTTGATCTGAAACATTGGCAACATTTGCTTTTATTGCAGTTTCTTGATTTTTTGCATCTGGATTTGAATTATTTGCTGGGATTGGTAATTTAGCTATTGTTGTATTGGCTATATTATTTTGAGAAACAGCCTCGGCAAAGGCCAATTTTGCCAAAATAATATTTGCCAAAATAATAGAGGCAATAAAAATGTATTTGGTGATATGCCGTAGCACAATTTTTAACAAAAGTTGTCGCAAAATAAAGTTAACTAATAACAAAATTTTATAGCTTTTTTTGCAAAAAGCAATATACTTTTTTAATTTTATGTTTAAAATAGTTCTATGTCTTTATAATAAATTATTTTTTTATGTCTTTAAATTACAAGCAGGCCGGTGTTGATATCGATGCTGGCAACGATCTGGTCAATAAAATAAAACCATTAGCAAAAGCCACAGCTCGCCTAGGCTCTAATCCTAATTTGGGTGGTTTTGGTGCTTTATTTGATTTAGCCAAATGCAATTTTATCGATCCTGTTTTGGTTTCGTCTACCGATGGAGTTGGCACCAAACTAAAAGTTGCCATTCAAGCAAATAAGCACGATACCATAGGTATTGATTTGGTTGCAATGTCTGTCAATGATTTAGTTGTTCAGGGGGCGGAGCCATTATTTTTCCTCGATTATTTTGCCTGTGGCAAATTGCAAGTAAACATTGCCGAACAAGTAATTTCTGGAATTGCCGAAGGTTGCAAACAAGCTAACTGTGCTTTAATTGGTGGCGAAACTGCCGAAATGCCTAGTATGTATCATCAAGGCGATTATGATTTAGCTGGCTTTGCTGTTGGTGCAGTTGAGCGATCGCAAATCTTGCCTAGAGCAACTTCTGCTGGCGATGTTTTATTAGGCATAGGCTCTAGCGGTCTGCATTCTAACGGCTATTCTCTTGCTCGCTATATTTTACAGCAAAATAAACTTGATTTTGCTAGCATAGCCTTCGATAACAAAACATTTGCTGATATTTTTTTAACCCCAACAAAAATCTATGTTCGCTCATGCTTGGCGGCAATAAAAACTGGCAAAATCAAAGCCTTAGCTCATATTACAGGTGGCGGTTTAGTCGAAAATCTACCAAGAGTAATTTCTGCTGGCCTTCAACCCAAAATAAACTATAATTCTTGGCAATGGTTGCCAATATTTTCATTGCTACAAAAATTAGGCAATGTTGAGCAAAGCGAAATGCTACGAACCTTTAACTGCGGTATTGGTATGGTTGCAGTAGTAAATCGCCAAGATATTGATGAAATTACCGCTATTTTACAACAGCATGGCGAACAAGTATATGTTATTGGAGAGTTAGTATGAAACAAAATTTATCGGTGCATTTGCAACCATTCCCAAATCTTGATTTTTTACAAGATCAACAACAATTAATCGATCAGTTTGATACCATTCGCCAAATCTGCTCTTCAGCTTTATCATTACGAGAACAACACAATTTAAGAGTAAGATTGCCCCTGCTTGATCTCGAAATAATCGGCACCGAAACCTCTTGGTTAGCAAATTTTTGCGATTTAATTGCTGACGAAATTAATATTAAAAAAGTTAAATTAAGCAATAATATCGACGAAGTCGCCGATTTATTATTACAAATAAATTTTAAGCAAATAGGAGCAACTTATGGCGAAAAAGTAAAAGACATTATCGCCGCAAGTAAAAATAAACAATGGCAACAGCACGACCAAAACATTGCCATTGCTGGGGTAGTTTTGCAACCAAACGAATTTTCGCTCAAACTAACCGCCAAGCCCTATAATCAAAAACAATATGCAATCATTGCCCTACCTAGCAACGATTATCTACTAAAACTAAACATAGAGCTAAATCCACAATTGATAGACGAAGGCATTTCGCGAGACATTATTCGTAGCATTCAGCAGAGTCGCAAAGAAGCTAATTTGCAAATAACCGATATGATTAATCTTAAAATAGCTAGTAACAGCACCAAAATACTGCAAGTTGTGCAAGATTTTTCTGCTCAAATCTGCTCTCAAGTTTTGGCACATAAAATTGATTTAAGCGATAAAGCTAATGAAAAATCTTTTTTACATCAACTTGAAGAGGGCGATTTACATATTAGTTTTGAGATGTAAATTAACAAAAATTATCGCGACAACATTTTGATTAAAATTAAATTTCAATGCGATATTTGTAATTTTTATCTTCTTCCCGCTATATTTACTATTGCAAAATTTGCATCATAATTACCGATACTGTTTTGCGGATAGTTTTCTATTATTGCCTGCACAAATCGTCGCGACACCATTCTGCTAGATCTTTTTCGCAAAATATTAGCAAAACCCATTATTTTTAAATCATATAGCAAATCCGTTACTGCATTATATTCGATGCATATGTTATCTAAACTAGAAACGGGGGATAAAAATTTTACCTTACTTAAAAGACTTGTTGCGGTTTGTAAATTAATCGTCGGTGGCATTCTTGGCGAAACACCGCCATATAAGCGATCTTCGGCAATATTTACCGCCTTAAATAACTCTGCAAGATTTTCTTCTCCACAAAAACTTGCTAAAAATAAACCATCTCGCCTCATAAGAGATTTTATTTGTTGCAAAAAATTGACAACATCATTGACAAATTGCAAACTAAATATACTTAAAACCAAATCAAAACTATTGGGCTTAAATGGCAAAAATTCTTCATCAAAAATTATATTTTGCCATTGACTTACTAAAAAACGACAATCATAATTTAATTCGCAAAGTCTTTTTGCAATAAAATTACCTTTATCACCAATAATTAAAACCCTACTAAACTTATGCTTATAAATCAGCACATCCTCAACCATTCTGTTAGCAACCTCTTGATACAAAAAGCTATGCTCGGCAAATTGAGAGTATCTAGTTTGATTTTGCAACCAAAGTTTGCGATCGAATAATTTCATGTTAAAAAAATTATTTAGTAAAATAAACTTTATTGCAGAGGCAATAATAAAACTTATTTTCCCTGATCAATGTTTAACTTGCAACAAAATTATTTCTGGATTATTTTGCAATAACTGCTGGCAATCTCTCGAGTTTATTAGTAGTCCGCACTGCATTAAATGCTCGCATCCATTTGAATTTGGCGATTGCAATACAACTTGTGCTAAATGCCTACATCAGCCTTATCAGTTTACAAAATTAATTACAGTTTTTCGCTACAATAAACAAATCGCCAAAATTATTGCCGATTTTAAATATCAAGATCAATTATTTTTAGCAAAAAAATTAGCGATTTTGCTAAAAACCAAAGTATCGGAGCAAATACAAGAATGCGATATCGTTACGGCAGTACCAATTCACAAAAAAAAATTAGCAAAACGAAAATTTAATCAAAGCATTTTATTAGCAAAGCATATGTTGACAAAAGAAGATCGATATAAATTTGTGCCAGATTTATTGATAAGAGTGCATAACGATCAATCACAAACATCTCTTAATCGCAAACAAAGACAACAAAAAAAGATTTTCTTGGTTAACAAAAAAGATTTAGTTAATGGCAAAAATATTTTGTTGATAGACGATGTTTTTACAACTGGAGCAACATTAAACTCTTGCTCTGTTGCTCTAAAAAAAGCAGGAGCAAAATCAATAGTTGTGGCAACTATTGCTAAATCGGTTTTGATGTAATTTTATTATCAACAGTACAATAAGTGGTGCGGATGGAGGGACTTGAACCCACATGCCGTGAGGCGCTAGATCCTAAGTCTAGTGCGTCTGCCAATTTCGCCACATCCGCTAATTTAATTGGTGGAAAAATTTTACCAAAGTTTTTTTTATAAGCAAGACATTTTTTTATCTTCTCAACAAAATTATCACAAGATGAATAATGCTATTTTTATTAATCAAAACCACATTACAGCGAAATGCTTTTGAAGTCTTTATCTCAAAAAATATTTTATTAGATTTATAATTATAGATAGGAAATGATGCGAGCCATTTATAATTGTATATTTATCAACTTATAGATAATTTGGTTGGTTAGTAAAGTTTTGTTTATTGCAATAAAACACTCATCGATACTGATTAATTGCTGTTTTTGCAATTTAAGCAACGAATGTCGATCAAAAATATTGCTAATATCTTTTTTTGCTATTGATTCTAGTTGTTTTATCGCTACTCCTTTTTTGAGGCGAAGCCCTGTAAGCAATAATTCTTCTATTTGGCTTTTGGTATCAATTGTTTCGCAATGTTGCCAAGCAGAATTATTCTGCACCGTTTGCAACCATTTTTCTGGTTGGCAAAAATTAGCAGTAGCAAATCTTTGTTGATTTTGATGAAAGCGAGAATGAGCACCAGCTCCAATACCGATATAATCTTGTCCTTGCCAATAAGCAAGATTATGCTTGCAAGCATAGCCATCTTTGGCATAGTTAGATATCTCGTAGGCCGATAGACCATTTTTTAAGCAAATGTCGCTGGTTAACTGATAAAGATCTGCCGAAAGTTCTTCGCCTGGTAAAGTGAATTTTTTGTTATTAAAAGCACTAAAAAAAGGAGTGCCTTTTTCGATAGTTAGTTGATAAAGCGACAAATGTTTACTACAAAAACCAAGAGCAAATTCTAGTTCTTGTTGCCAAGATTGCAATGTTTGCTCTGGTCGAGCATAAATCAGATCGAAAGAAAAATTATTAAAATAGCGAGCCGCATCGCTAATTGCTTGCATCGCCTCTTGCACAGAATGCTCCCTACCTAAAAATTGCAAATCGTTTTGATTGATTGCTTGAATACCAAGAGACAAGCGATTGATACCGATGCTAGCAAGTTGAGCAAATTTTTCTGCCTCGCAAGATGTTGGGTTAGCTTCGAGGGTAATTTCGCAATCACTAGCCAGTTGCCAAATTTTTTGTATTTGCTGCAAAATGCCATCCACCAAAAAAATCGGCATTAGGGACGGAGTTCCGCCACCAAAAAAAATCGAAGTAATAGTATGGTTTGTGCCAATATTGTTGGCAAAAAACTGTAATTCTTGCTGATAACCAACTAAAAATGCTTGATGATCGATATGAGTGCGGACATGAGAATTAAAATCGCAATAAGGGCATTTCGCCTTGCAAAAAGGGTAATGGATATATATTGCAAGAGGATTCATTGCGACAAAAGTTTGCCTAAATTTTTGCCAGCTAAAATATGTATATGAAAATGCTCTATGCTTTGCATAGAATCAGCACCATTGTTGGTAATAAGGCGAAAACCGCAATGATACTGCTCGCTTAACTCCGCTACTTTATTAAAAAAATGCACAATTTCGTTGCTTGTGGCTTGTTTAATAAAATGCAAATAGTTGCAATAATTGCCTTTTGGTATAACTAAAATATGAATCGGGGCTTCGGGATTGATATCGTAAAAAGCCAAAACAAAATCATCTTCGTAAACTTTTTTGGCAGGAATCTTGCCAGCGATGATTTTAGCAAAAATGTTGTTAGGATTGTAAGTAAACATTTGTTAATTAAAAAATATAGTAAGAGCGATTATGGCAAACAACAAAGAACTGAGCCAAAATTTTTTGACTATTCTACCCTCTGACCAGCCTAACTTTTCAAAATGATGATGCAAAGGAGCCATAAGAAAAATTCGTTTTTTATATAATTTGTAAGAACCAACTTGTAGCATTACCGAAACGGCCTCGGCAACAAAAAGTAAAGAGGCGATAAAAAATATTATTTCTTGCTTGATGATTATAGCAATTAAGCCTAGAGTCGAGCCTATTGCTAAACTACCCACATCGCCCATAAATATTTTAGCAGGTTTGTGATTAAAGGTAAGAAAAGCTAATATTGAGCCAATTAAAGCATAACAAAAAGGTATTATTTCTTTTGTTTCCGATACGAACAATACCGCAAATCTATCTGCCAAAAATTGATTGCCTACAACGGTTGTCATGGCAATCAAACAAATTAAGTTAATAACAGCAGGAACAGAAACCAAGCCGTCAAGACCATCGGTTAAGTTAACAGCATTTGAACTACCAACAATAACAATTGTTATAAACAAAACATATAAAGACAGAGGCAGAGCGATATTTTGTTGCCAAGGCAAAGATATTTGTGCCAAAAGATGAAGATTATTTATGCTACCAAGCCAAAATAGCGACAAACCTATCAGCACAAATTGCAGGATTATTTTGTAGCGCCCCGGAAAGCCATGCGGATTTTGATATAAAACTTTTAGCAGATCGTCAACCAAGCCGATTATTGCAAATGCTAGCATAATAAACATAATTACCCAAAGATATTGATTATGCAAATTGCAAAAAAGTAAACTTGCCAGTATAGCACTAGTAACAATAAAAATACCACCCATAGTTGGAGTATTTTTCTTGCTTTTGAGATGCTGTTGCGGACCATCGGCTCTGATTGGCTGAAATAACTTTTTTTGCTTGACGATATTTATATATTTTTTGATACTAAAAAAACCAATGCAATAAGAAAATATAAGGCAAATAAAGCCTTTGAGCCAAATTGATTGCAGTATATCTAGATTGCTTAACATATAGATTTAAGATGATTGATGATGTTCTCCATTTTTGTGCCTCTTGAGCCTTTGATATAAATTAAATCATTTGCCATAAGAAGCGAATATATTGATTTAGCCGCTAGCTGTGAATCAGCAAAGCAAGCAAAATCAATTCCCTGCAGACTAGATTGACAACTAGCCAAAGCTTTCGACATTTCATTGCCAACCAATACTAATAATTGCGGTTTTTTTAGGCAAGCAAAATTTATGGCCTCGATATGCATTTCTAGAGAAAATTTACCCAATTCGAGCATATCGCCCAAAATTATTACTAAACGATCGCATCGCAATTGTTGCTGATGATTAACTGCATCGACAATGCCAGAACGAATTGAGCCAATACTAGCATTGTAGGTATCGTCTACGATTGTAATTGCTAATTTTTCTAGATAAACAGGCTTGCCGCGACCAGATTCGTTGCTGAAATTAGCCAATGCCAAAGATGCTTGAGAAATATCGCCTTGAAAAATATCTATTGCAGCCATCGCAATAATTGAATTTTCTGCTATTGATGAACTGATGGTGCCAACATTATAGCTAAACTGTTGTTTATTAATTTTTGCCTGTATAAGTTGATTATTTTTAGCTGTAATAGTTGCCTTGATTAAAGCATATTTTGCCGAATCATCTTTGCCAAAACTAAAAATATTTTCTGGCTTAATACCGTAGTTTATTGCTTGTTGATATAAAAAATCATAGTGTTGATTGCTAATATTGAGAAGAGCTTTGCCGTTTTGTAATCCGCTAAATATTTCGGCTTTTGCTTGAGCTATCTGTTGCTCGCTGGCAAAAAATTCGATGTGAACTGGCTGAACAGTAGTGATAATTGCCAAATCTGGTTTAGCTAGTTGCGATAATGGAGCAATTTCGTTAGCATGATTCATACCCATTTCAAAAATAGCATAGTCGCAGATATTTGGCATATTAGCCAAAGATAGAGGTAGACCTATGTGATTATTGAGGTTGCCTGCACTAGCAAAGGTTTGGCCTATTTGTGAAAAACAGCTAGCTAGTAATTCTTTTGTGCTGGTTTTGCCTACACTGCCCGTAATTGCTATTATTTTAGCACTAGTTGTTGCTCTTTTGTATTTTGCTAGAGCAATTAGAGCTTGTTGACAATCTTTAACGACGATTAATTTATTTAGATCGGGATTAGTGATGCCAGAAATGTTGTCGACAATTGCCACCACAGCACCATTTTGCAGTGCCTGCATTGCAAAATTATTGCCATTAAAATTCGAACCTGTTAGAGCAAGAAAAATGCCGTTTTGTATTGGCTTGCGAGTGTCGATAAATATTTCGTTAGCAACAAAATCTTGTTCGCTTATATTGTGAGTTAGTTCATTTTGTAGAGCAATAGCTATTGATTGCTTTGTCCACAGAAAAAACTGTTGCTTTAGTCGTTGCAATTGCTGTTTATCGAATCTAGCTCCAAATTGCATAATGATTTTGCTTGCCAAAAAATTAGCAAATCGCCCTGACTGCTCTAGGCTAAGTTGCTGTTGCCAAGCATATAAAAAACCAGCAGCAAAAATATCGCCAGCACCAGTAGTATCGAGCGGTGAGGCTATTTTTGTGGTTGGTATATGCAATATTTGTTTATTGGTAATGACATAGCAACCATTGTCGCCATCTGTAAGAGCTATGGTTAATTTGCTATGACACAATTGCTGCACCGATTGCAAATCAAGATGATTTTGATCAAGTAAAGCACAAATTTCTGAGTTATTGGCGAATAAAATATCAATATTTTTGATTAATTGCAAAAAGCTCTGCCGATGCCTTTTTACACAAAACAAATCTGATAACGAAAAAGCTACTTTGTTTGCGGTAGCGATGATTTTGTTGATTGCCTCAACAGGTTCTGGCTGATCGTATAAATAGCCTTCGATATAAACAAGACTGTATTTACTTGTGTCGATGCAGTCATTTTGATTAAATGTTGAGGCACAACCAAGATAAGTAAGCATAGTTCTTTCGCCCGCTTTTTTACCTAATTGATTTTGATTAACAAAAATAAAAGAGGTTGCCGAATCGGCATTTTTTATTGTCTTACCGATAAAATTGACATTATTTTCGCACAGAGATTGAATGAATTGTTTAGCATAATTATCGCCACCAACCACACCAAAAAAACTAGTATCAGCACCAAGAATAGCAAGAGTTGCAATAGTATTAGCAACAGAACCGCCAGCACAAATTTTGTTGGCGGTAATAGCAAAATTATTAGGACCAGAGGAGAGTGACATTGAGCCCTCGATTAGCTGATGCCGTTGTAAAAAGTCGTCATTTACTTGGCAAATAATATCGGTAATCGCATTGCCAATGCCTAAAATGGTTGCTTGCATGATTAAGTAATAATGATGTTAAAAAACTTTTTTTTGCCCACTGCAAGTTCAAATTGTTGAGTTTGTTTGATGTCGTAGGCGATGTCGGCTATTGTTTGCTTATTGAGCTTGACAGCTCCGCCCTGTATTAACCTTTTTGCCTCGTTTTTTGAAGGAGCAGCCTCTATTTCAACCATAATATCAATCAATTTTAAGCCTTCGCTGCCAAGCTTAATATGTTTTTGCGGAAAATCTTGCTTGCTTACAAAAATTGATCGAGCCTGCTCTAGAGCTTGCTTTGCCTGCTCAGCTCCGTGACATATTTTGGTTACTTCGAATGCCAATATTTCTTTATTGTGGTTAATGTCGTTCTGCTTGATGCTATCAAGATAATCAAGATCTAGATCGGTGAATAATTTTAAGAATCTAGCAACATCTTGGTCGCAGGTATTACGAAAATACTGAAAGAAATCATAGACAGAAAGCAATTCGGCATCAAGCCAAACCGCTCCATTAGCTGTTTTGCCCATTTTTTTGCCGTCAGCAGTGGTTAGCAATGGCGAGGTAAGGCCAAAAACCTGCTGATGCACTTGATTAGCATAAACCCTGCGAATCAACTCGGTGCCGTTAACAATATTGCCCCACTGATCGGAACCGCCAATTTGCAAGATGCAATTGTGTTTTTGATAAAGCTCCAAAAAATCATAAGCCTGCAACAGCATATAATTGAACTCAAGAAAAGATAAAGGTTGATCGCGATCGAGCCTCAGTTTTACAGAATCAAAACTCAACATTTTATTGACCGAAAAGTGTTTGCCAATATTTCGCAAAAAATCGATGTAGTTAAGATTGAGCAACCAATCTTTATTATTGACTAAAATGGCAGGATTTTTGCCATCAAAATCAAGAAATTTAAGTAAATTACTTTTAATACCAGCGGTATTGATATTTATTTGCTCGATGTTGAGCATATTTCTAGATTCGTCTTTGCCAGATGGATCGCCTATTTGAGTGGTGCCACCCCCAACTAAAACTATCGGCTGATTGCCATGTTTTTGCCACAAGCGAAGCATCATTATTTGCATTAAACTGCCAACATGCAGTGACTTTGCCGTGCAATCAAAACCGATATATGCCGGTAAAGGATTGCCTTTGGAATTAAGTAATTGCTGATCGAGAGCCTCGATATTAGTGCATTGGCAAAAAAAACCGCGACCGATAAATTCTTGTAAAAAAGATGATTTTATGTTCATTTTTAAAAAATAATTTGCTATAATTTCAGATTATTTTAATTTATCACAATAATAAAGCAATTGCTTTTATGCCAAAAAATATCAAAATAATCTTTGCTCTTAAAATTAACAGCATCAAAAATAGCATAAATTTTTTAGTCAGCCACATCAATGGAGATTTTGCTTATCAGCAATTTTTACTACAAAACAAAGATAATAAAATTATTGATAAAAAATCATTTCTTCGCCATTATCGCAATAAAAAGCACAGCAACTGCCAAAGATGTTGTTAATCTTCGTCGCATTCCATAACTAGCCAATTTTGCAAAATAAGACTAGCGGCTATATCGTCGCATTGCTCTTTATTTGCATATAAACGAGCAGTAAAACTTGATAATCTTTCGTCGAACAACAAAATATCAATGCTTTTTTGTTGAGTTTTTTGATAATGATCGCAAAAATTATTAACAAACCTAACGACAAAATTAGCAATATCGCCATAAGCGCCA
>Ga0214923_10006568_pt1 | contig 13013 bp, 9 predicted proteins | sample LL1510_MetaG_FD_177993 | JGI IMG/M metagenome (GOLD analysis project Ga0214923, IMG submission 177993) | Freshwater microbial communities from Lake Lanier, Atlanta, Georgia, United States - LL-1510 | ecosystem: Environmental > Aquatic > Freshwater > Lake | place: USA: Georgia | collected 2015-10-15
TCAAAAGGCTTTCCTTGGACCTCAGATATTTGCCAGCGCGAGGTGAGCTATGCCAAAGGCATTTGCCCGATCGCGGAAAATTACCACGATGAAACTTACATGGGCTTTGCCATGTGTTTGCACGACTTGAGTGACGCAGATGTGGATTTGATTGCAAAGGCTTTTGACAAGGTATGGGGACAGTTGGATGCATTGAAGGCCCTGCCTCAGGATTGAGAAATAGATGGAAAAGCAGATGGCCAAGCATGTTTCGCCCTATGTTTTGACACGTTGCACAGACATGGTGGCTTGGGACAAGTTGGTAGATGCTTCCCAGCAAGGCCATGTATTTTCAAAATCATTTTTTTTGCAGTCTTTAGATGTGCCGTTCACTTGCTTTCTAGTCACGACTCCGCAAGGCGAGGTGTTAGCAGGTGCAGCAGTATTGGAAGATGGAAAGCACATGGCCAAGGCACCATTTGCTTTTACACCCCATCAAGGTATCCTTTTTTCACAAGTCGTGAATCAGCAAGTCGGCCAGAAAAGGATGACGACTGAATTTAGACTCACAGCTTTCTTAATTGAAAACTTGTTGGGTGTTTACGAAAATTTCAGCATGGCTTTGTCGCCGTTTTTTAAAGATCTGCGCCCCTTTTTGTGGCACAACCATGGCAAAGCAGGTCAACCCCAATTTGAGGTCAAGCACCGTTACACCGGGCATGTCAACTTAGATCATTTTGATTTATCTGATTTTTTAACTTCCATTAGAACTGTTCGACGCCAAGAATACAAAAAGTGTCAGGCGCAGGTTCAGCGTTCAACTGATTTGAATCTGTTCTTGAGTCTCTACAAAAAAACCTTTGATCGTCAGGGCTTAGCCTTAGATGAAAACACGATATCTATGGTGCAGCGCATCTGCTTTCGAGCCATGGAAGTCGGAACGGGCTATTTGTCAGCAGCAAATCTGGAAGTTGGAACGGCATCGATGGCGTTTTTCGTCACAGATTCACGTTGTGCTTATTATCTGTTTGGCGCCAATGACCCAGCCATGCGAGACAGCAATGCTTCATCCAAATTGTTGTTGGACAACATGGCGTCAAGTGCACAATCAGGCATGCGACTTTTTGATTTAGTCGGTGTCAACTCACCTCAGCGAGGTGATTTCAAATTAAGTTTCAATGCCGAGTTGGTGCCCTATCAAGAAATTCATCTGCATGCATATGCATGAACACATTCCACTGCCCGCCACCCTGCAATCTCCCTTGGCCGTGGTCTGCCATGACGCCGGTGCTGCTCACCTCATCTTTGCGTGGCTACGGCGCTGGTGTGAGGCTGGTTTGTTGGATCAACACATCGTCAACATGGTCTTGCAAGGCCCTGCAGCAAAGACTTGGCAACACCACCCCATACCCTTGCCCAATGTGCACGTGCATAGCGCGCTGAATTCAGTGCTAGAAGGAAGCCAGTGTTTACTGACAGGCACTGGCTGGGCCAGCCATTTAGAGCATCAAGCGCGACAAATAGCAGGTTCATTAGGCATCCCTAGCGTTGCCGTCATCGATCACTGGGTCAATTACACGCAACGCCTTGAACGTGAGGGCATCGTGGTATTGCCCGACCAGATTTGGGTGGCAGACGAGCACGCAGAACGCATCGCGAACGAAATATTTCCTGCGACACCCGTGTTGTGCCTGCCCAATTTGTACTTACAGAACTTGGTGAAGGGTATGCCACCTGTATCCCCAGAATGTCGCAACCTGTTGTACGTGTTGGAGCCTGTTCGAGATGAATGGGGCAGGGGGGTGCAAGGTGAGTTTCAAGCGTTGGATTATTTTGTTGAGCACTTGGCTCAAGTGACAGGCCAAGGTCCTGTGCAAATCACATTGCGGCCACACCCTTCGGACCCGGCTGACAAATTCACCGCCTGGATACAAGCGCAAGGGTCATTGGACATTCGCTTGGATACGCAATTGGATTTGAACGAATCCATTGCACAAGCTCGTTGGGTGGTTGGGGTAGAGTCATTTGCATTGGTCGTGGCGCATGCCGCTGGCCGTGAAACCTTTAGTTCTTTGCCGCCATGGGCCCACCGATGCAGGTTGCCCATTCAGGGTTTGGTTCATTTGCAAGACTTGAGCAGTGCTTAGCTTGGAATAACCACTGTCACCCGGTCTCGCCAGGCCTGCAGCATGCCCAAGCCTGGCGGCAAACCCCCGAATGTCAGCTAATCAATACTAAGTCTTTGATTTATATATATTAAATACTGGCACCACTCTTGCTTAATCGGATCTATCTGCCACATCTTGACGGGTGTGGCCAATTTTCCGACACACATCAGGAGATTTCATGTCGCTTATCCAAGAACTGATCAACCAAGCCCATGTTGGCGGCTTGCTGCAAACTGAGCAAATCAAACGCTTCACCCCAGGTGAAATCCGCGAGGCCATCCAATCCTTGGTGGCGACCGAGCAGATGGAGTTGGCTTATGCCTTGGGCTCGGCTGGCATGAGCATTCACCCGCACAGCGAAGACATGCTGGCCATCAATGGTTTGCTGGCTTTGATCCAGCAAGACTGGGAAATGGCCGTGGAGTTTTTGCAAGAACTCATGGACATCCAAGGGGAGAACACCCAGGCATTCACCTATGTGATGATGGTGCGCGCCTTGCGCTGCAACTTGGATCCCGCAAAAGCATTACAAGTGGTTCGCCAAGGCCTCAAAGCCTACCCCGAGCAACTTGAACTCGTGGCTGAAAGTCTTTCTTTGGAAGACTATGCCGAATTGGTGGGCGAAAGCTCGCAAATCCAATAAGAAAGTACCTACGGCAATGCGGCAATTCCTTTCCTCCCAAGCTACAAATCTTGCCACTGTGGCAAAAAGGCGTAGCAAATCAGTTGAAAACGCTGGGTTTTTTCAAATTCAAGTCTTGGAATTGAAATTGGCACAAGGATTGCTTGAATCATTGCAAAGCATTAACGACCTCACTGGTCTGGAGAAGTAAATGGCAGTCATCAACACAAACGTCAAGGCACTGTTCTCACAGGCGGCATTAAAGTCGACTGAACGGAGTCAATCCATTGCGATGCAACAGTTGTCGACAGGCAAGCGGATCAATTCCGCTCGTGACGATGCAGCCGGCATGGCGATCTCAACACGCATGACGCACCAGATTCGCAGTTTGAATCAGGCTGTGCGCAATGCGGGTGACGCCATCTCCCTGATCCAAACTGCTGAGGGCGCGACCAACGAAATCACGGACATGATGCAACGCATGCGTGAGTTGGCCATCCAGGCAGTCAACGACACCAACGATCCAGCGCAGCGCAGTTACTTGGACTTGGAGTTCCAACAACTCAAGCAACAGATTGTTCAAATCGCTGACAACACCGAATGGAATGGTTTCCCAGTGCTTAATGGCAAAGCCGGACAGCAAGTAGGTGAAATGCCTGTGTACAAAGCCACCTCCAACAGCCATTACGGCGATGTGTTGCTGGACCCAACCACCAATCGTGTGATTGAGGGGTCAGCCTCTGGTGAGCAACAAACCATCACGTTGGCAACGTCTATTCCTTCTACGGGCTTTTTGGGCACCCGCACATTCAAGTTTGCCGGTGAGACCATTAACTTGGACTGGAACACCATCAAAAATACACTTGGAAATGCTGTCGATCCAGCCAAGTTGGCCACGCAAATCCAATCTCAACTGCAAGCCACCGATCAATTCGGTTCTGGTTCCGGTAGGACTGTGGAAATTGGCACAGGGGTAAATGCCAACAAATTGATCGTGACTTATGCGGCTAAAGATGGTGATGTCCAAAATATCCAACTGACAGACACCTCCAACGACAACTATTTCTCGATTGGCAGTGTGGTCGTCACCCGTGACGCCATCACGCAAACCCAAGAGATGTTTGATAACAACGGGCGGTTCCTGCGCAGTGGCAATTTGGTTATTGAGCATATCGACACTGACAACACCGCGGCCAGCTTGGAAATCAAAGCCACCTTTGTCACCCCCGACAACAAAAGCGTGAATATGACAGGTACCTTTGACAAAACCAAAGGCGAGGTCACATTCTTAAAGACAGATGGCATCAACAGCACAGTCATTTCGGACAACCTGAGTTACCTGCTAAAGGATTCAACAGGTGCGCCATTCATCAACTCTGTTAGCACCAAGGATTTGGACACGCGCAATTTCAAGTTGACCGTGGACGTGGCCGGCACCATCCCCACCATGCGAGCGGGCGACCTGCTGATCAATGGCGTTGAAATTGGCGGCTCGTTTGCAACAGACGACACGCTGTCGCCCATCAACAATGCCGCCGGTTCTGCGATTGCCAAAGCTGCCGCCATTAACCGCAAAGCTGCGGTGGGTTCTGGCCCTGTTGGTGAATCACAAACCATAACGTTTTCTGGCAATCCGATTCCTGGCTTCATCACCGTAGGCGGTGTCAATGTTGAATTGACGGCAATGGAAAACACCCCAGCTTTGGCCACGGCCAAAATTGCCCAAGCCATGCGCACCAGCGCCCAGTTTGGCAATGGCTCGGGCCGCACCATTTCGTATGCGCCCGGCAGTACCATCATCGGTGTCGAATTTCCGGTCAGCGATGGCGAAGTCAGCTCGATCGACGTGCAACAGCGAGACACCAATTTGACCTCGGTGACAGACACCTTACGTCGCTACAGTGCCCACTCGGCTGGCACAGGTGTGTTTGCCAAGGTGAACGAAAACATCTTCACCGGCAAAGCCATGAGTGGCAACGCGGTGGTGTCTGGTGTGGTCAATATCAACGGCTATGCCTCAGCCAAGATTGAGACCTTGATGAACAACCCGCGTGACACACGGGCCAATGTGGTTCGCGCCATCAACTTGATCAGTGACAAAACAGGCGTTCGCGCCATTGACACAGGATCTGATGACCTGGGCGTTACCTTGACCGCTGCCGATGGCCGCAATATTGAAGTGACCTTTGAAACCTCCTCAATTGCGAGCGACTTTGGTAACCGAATTGGTATGCGTGAAGGCGTTCAAAGTTCCACCATCTCGCTGGAATCCAAAATTCCCAATGCGGTGATGCTGACCAGCTCTGCATTGGGTGACATCAGTCGTGTGGGCATGCTTGAGGGCAACTACAGTAAAAATCAGGCTGTTTTCAACACCAAAGCGCGTGCATTGGTTGACCCCTCAGTCAAACAAATCAGCAGCGTTGCTTTCACTGGACCAGCAACCCTTGGCGACAAATTCACCCTGGTGGTGAATGGAACCGAGCACACCATCACGGCAACAGCCGCACAAACCACGCAAAGTTTGCGTGACGCCATGGTCACTCAGTTCAAGGCTGACAATGACCAAAACGTGGAAGTGTTGGCGGGTAATACAGTCGGTGAGTTCATCATCCGTGCCAAAACCCCCGGTCGCTCGTTCACGGCCGCGACTGCCAAGGTGCCTGCTACCGGTTCCACAGCAACAATCTCATCTGTGCAAGTGGTGAACGAAAACAAGATTGCTCCGTTCAAAGCTTTGGGCGCTGATGATTTAGAAATCAATGGTGTGAAGATTCGTGCTACCAACGCAGCTGACGACATTTACTCTAACCAAATCTCCAGCAGCAGCAACCCTGCTGCCAGCGCAATTGCGATGGCCAACGCCATCAACACCCACACCCCAGAGACCGGTGTGCGTGCTGTGGCCAACCCTGTGATTCTGAAAGGCAATTCCACCACCACCGGTTCCACCAAACTTGCCACTTGGGATGCAGCACCCAACACCACCAAAGATGTGAACGAGCCAGTGGGCATCCAGTCTTTGTACTTGAACGGCACACAAATCAAGGTGGAGTTCAAAAAGGATGACACCCCTGCAGAGCGACGCATCAGCCTGGTGAACGCCATCAACACCTATAGCGGTACCCACGGGATTGAGGCCTTTGATAATGGCAAGGGTTTGACACTTACAGCCGCCGATGGTCGAAATGTCTCGGTTTGGTTCGACGCCAGCATAGAAGGCCTGTCTCCTGCCAGTTTCGGCTTGGACGAGGGCAACTCGGTTAGCCAAATTTCCAAAGTGAAATTGGCTGGTTCAACTGCCAGCGGCAAGGTGGGTGTGACCATCAACGGCACCTTGATCGAAACGACAGCCTCAGCAGCATCAGCCGCTGCCCAAGCCACTTTGCTGATGACTGCGATCAACGCCAAGGTGTCTGCCAGCATCACTTTGGACAGCAATCCCGCCACGTTGCCATCCGCTCGGACCTATATGAGCAACGTGATTGCTTATATCGACCCGAATGATTCAACATCGGTTTTGATCCAGTCCAAAGTGCCTGGCTCTCCATTCACCATCAATGGCGCGTCGTCTTCTGATACCGCGCAAACCGTGTCGATTGGCACTGTGCGTGAAAACAGTTTTGGCATGAATCAAATCACTGGCATCGTGGCGGCCAGCGAGACGTCCTCGGACGCTCGCACAATCTATGGGACTGTTCGCATGATTGCCGAGCCTGCACACTTGCCCGGCTTGCCCTCTACCGATGGCAAAGCGCCCAACTTGACCGGTATTTCTGGCAAGCCCATCTCCATCAAAACCGGTGATGATGGTTTCAGCGCCGCCAGCAACTTCTCTGAGTTGGGCTTCACTGTGGGCAGTTTTGGTGGCCGTTCCAGCTCAGACATGGATCCACCTCGCGTTGGCCGCTTGGCTTTCCAAATCGGTTCATCGGCTCGTCAAATGGTCACGATTGACCTGGCCGATTTTGGCAAGGGCGGCCCCATTACCGGAGAAATCACCGGCGACGTAGACCAATCTGTCGAGGACCGTGGTGTGCGTATCCATACCCGGGACGGTGCCACGGCCGTGTTGAACTTGCTTGATGAAGCAATGGACAAGGTCAATGCGACTCGCGCAACCATGGGTGCGGTGATGAACCGACTCGATCATGTGATCAACAACTTGACCAATGTGTCGATGAACATGTCTGCGTCGCGCAGCCAAATTGAGGATGCCGATTACGCTTCTGCATCCACTGAATTGGCAAAGAACCAAATCATGCAGCAAGCAGGCACGGCAGTTCTGGCACAAGCCAATACCAGCCAACAATCAGTGTTGAAGCTGTTGGGCGGTTGATGAGCCATGGGGGCAGAACCGTCCATCGCGACGCCTGACTGCTGGCAATGCAGGCACTTTGCCATCAGTTGGGATACACGCAACCCATACAGTTGCAGGTTGATGGGCTTTAAAAGCCGAATGATTCCCTCTTTTGAGGTGTTTCGCGCCGATGGGCACCCTTGCCGTGGTTTCATGGCTAAACCAGTTCTGGTTGAAACAGTCAAACCGGTGGCCATGCCAAAAACCGTCAGCGGTCTCTCGAAATACGTCTGAAGCGTTCAGTGGCAGCCTGTCGAAATGCCGACTTGCTCATATAAAGGTATTGATATCAATCCGGTTAAGCGGATTAAACGTATTTAATAGTATTCATAATTAATGCTGGCACATGCATTGCTTATCAACCATACCTTTGTTACTGGTTGACCAATGTGAAACCTACCACTGTTAACGCCCTTCAAGCCGTTTGGTTGGACCCCTTTAGTCCATTAGCCGATTCCGAGCGCACTCAGTTGAGCGCGCATGGCATCGAGCTCAATGCCATCAACACCTTAGGTGACCTGACTTTAGCCTTGCGCCGAGCCCATGTCTTGGTCATACGTTTGGGCGACAGCGCAGAACTGCTTCGTGAAGTGCAAACCCTGATTGGACAGTTGGGCTTTAATGTTCCTGTGGTTTGTCGCGTAGAGCGCCGTCGCATGGAAGTCGCGGTGGACGCCATGCGCTTTGGCGCTTTGCATGTCCTGCCAGCTGACGAGTGGAGCGAAGACGCATGGCACCTGGCAACGGAAAGCTTGAGCTCAGAAAAAAACAAACCCCGAAGTTATGTGTTTGTGGATCCGATCAGCCAACACCTGTTGGCCCTGGCCCAACGGGTGGCACAAACCGAAGTCACCGCCTTGTTGGTGGGACCAACAGGAGCTGGTAAAGAAGTCTTGGCACGTGTGCTTCACGAAGCATCCGCACGCGCCAAGGGCCCCTTTGTCGCACTCAACTGCGCGGCCTTGCCCGAGCATTTGATTGAGGACATGTTGTTTGGCCATGAAAAAGGTGCTTTCACAGGGGCACACAAAGACCACAAAGGTTTGTTTGAGCAAGCCCACGGTGGCACGGTGTTTTTGGATGAAATTGGCGAGATGCCAATTCACTTACAAGCCAAGTTGTTGCGTGTTTTGCAAGAGAAAAAGCTCAACCGATTGGGCGGTGAAGCCTCCATCGATTTGGATGTCCGTGTGATCGCCGCCACCAACAAAGATTTGCGTCAAGCCATCGAGGAGCGTGAATTCCGCGAAGACTTGTATTTCCGCATCAGTACCTTCCGCTTGAGCATCCAGCCCTTGCGCGAGCGTCCTGGCGACATCATTCCATTGGTGATGCAGTCGCTGGCGCGTCATGCCAAAGGCAATGTGCCATTGAGTTTGAGTGAGGAAGCCCAGGTATTGCTTCAAAAGTACCCATGGCCAGGCAATGTGCGCGAACTTGAGAATGTGGTGCAACGCGCTGTGGTGCTGTGCAACGGCCGAGTGGTCACACCCGCTCACCTGATGTTTGACGAAGCACAAGTCGGCGCCGATTTTGATTTGCCAGCGCCTGCGACTGTCATGCCAACTGCACCAGCAGAGAGCCAAGTCATGGCCGAGGTGCCCACAGCACAGAGCGAATTCACACAGCCTTCAGCTCGCAGCTTCACCGAAACCATGCATAAGGACACAGGCATCAACGCCCCCGCCGATTTGTTCTCGGCAGTGAAAGCCAGCGAGCACCAAGTCATCTTGGCAGCCATCCAAGCCAGCGAAAGCCGCGTCGATGCAGCCAAGAAATTGGGTATCAGCCCTCGCACATTGCGCTACAAGATTGCGCAATTGCGCGAACGCGGCATGGATCTGGCTTTAGCCGGTTGATGAGGGGCCAACAGCATGATCGACAGCATTTCTGGCAATAGCATCAATTCGATGATGGAGACCATCCGCGCCTATCAACAAAAGGCGTCGGGTGGCGTCGATCAGTTGAAGATCACCCCCCCGCAAGTTCAAGACATTCAAGCGCCAAAGGCTGAGTTACCAAACTTCACCGAATCGGTGAAAAACCTGCTCGACAAAGTCAACGATATTCAAATCAAGTCAAGCAATTTGCAAGAAGCCTACCAACGTGGCGAAGACGTGCCCCTGACCGATGTGGTCTTGAGCATGCAGAAATCCTCCCTGGCCTTTGAAGCAACCCTGCAGGTGCGTAACAAAGTGCTCAGGGCGTATGAAGAAATCATGAACATGCCGGTTTAACTTTTAAGAGAACACCATGGCCACCGCAAGCGCAACAGTTAACTCCCCAGTCAGCCTTGGCAACAAAGCCTTGACGACAACAGACTTGGACAACAACGCCAGCCTTACCAGCAGCAATGCGGTAGCGGCGCGGCCAATAGGAAATTCGGCATTGACCGACCCAATTGGCATGATCCGCGACATGGTGCGTCAACCATCTGTCCGCAAAATACTGCCACTGGTGGTGATTTTGATGGTTGTCGCCGCCTTTGGATTGGCATCGATGTCCATGAAAACGCCGCCGATGCGAGCTTTGACCATGATGCTGCCTGAGGCCGACAAGCAACTGGCCATTGAAACCTTGAAGACAGGCAATTTCAAAACAGAGATTGACAACAACACCGGCCAAATCATGGTGCCGGCCGACAAATACCAAGAAGCACGCATGTTGCTGGCCTCCAAAGGATTGCCACGCACCGAAGTGCAGGGCATGGAAACCCTGAAGGACATGCCAGCCATGACCACCAGCCAATTCATGGAACAGGTGCGCTACAACAACGCGATGGAGCAAGAGCTGGCCAAGACCATCTCGCAAATTGCAGGCATTCGCAGTGCCCGGGTGCATTTGGCTGCGCCCAAGCAAAGCGTGTTTGTGCGTGACCGTGTGCCCACCAAAGCCTCTGTCATCATCACTCGCGCTCCTGGTAAGCAAGTCTCGTCTGCCAATGTGCAGGCGATCATTTCATTGGTGTCATCCAGCGTGCCTTACCTTGCGCCTGAAAACGTGTCGGTGGTGGATAACTTTGGCACCCTGATGAACGATATGCTGGGCGAGCAACCGCTGGGATTGACAGGTGCCCAGTTGCAACAAAAACAGCAAATGGAAGATTTGTACCGCACTCGCTTGGTGCAGTTGCTGGCCCCTATCGTTGGCGAAGCCAACGTCAGTGCACAAGTGAGTTTGCAACTCGATTTCACGCAAGACGAAGTCACAACAGAAGATTTTGACGAACGCGACAAGGGTCCCAAAACACGCTCTGAGTTGTATGTGGAAGATCGCAACACTTTCAAAGACGCGATCGGTATCCCAGGCTCGTTGTCCAACACACCACCCAACCCGCCACAAAATCCAGCTGCCACCGACGCCACACCTGCTGACCCCAATAAGGGCGTGAGTGAAAAAGGCGTACAAGTGGTGGCGCGTAGCACGAAAAATTACGAACTCGATCGTTCGGTCCGTCATACCAAAAGCGCCATGGGCAATATTCAAAAATTGGGCGTCGGGGTGCTGATCAATGAGCGCCCGATTCCTCCGGGCGCCAAAGTTGAAAAACCCGCTGACGGTTCGCCAGCGCCCACAACCATTCCCTATACCCAGGAAGAATTGGATCGTTTGAATCAATTGGTACGAGGTGCCGTGGGCTTTAGTGAAAAACGGGGTGATATCGTGACCGTGGTGGCCACCAAATTTGAACCACCTGTCGATCCTGATGCGTTGCCTTGGTACAAGGATGAAGTTTTGGCTTCCTTGGTTAACAGCGGTGTGATTGCATTGCTGTTCTTGTTGTTTGTCATTTTTGTGGTCCGCCCCATGGTCAGGAAAATGATGAAGCCAGAGGTCGATCCTGCTGCCATCGCTGCTGCCGCCTTGGCTGCGGCCACCGCAGAGGCGGCCATTGCCGAGAAATTCCGCACCGAACGCATCGCCATGGCTGAAGCAGAAGCCGCAGCCCGCTTGTTGGCGGAAAAGGCCGCGCAAGCAGAAGCAGATGAGAAAGCCCGACTTGCAGCCGAAGCCATTGCCAGAGAGGCGCAAATGGCCGAGGAGGCTGCAGCGGCCGAATCGACCCAAATGGCGGCTGAGGAGGCGGCCCGAGAAGCCGAACGCTTGGCCGCTATGCAAATGCAAGCCGAAGCTGGAGAAGATGCAGCAGTTGAACTCGAAGAGGGCGAATCCCTGGACGATTTGAAAGCGCGGATGGGCAAACTCAAGCCCAAGAAACAAACCATTCCGTCCGATTTGCTCAATAATGCAAACTCCTATGACGATAAAGTTGCCTTGATCCGCATGATCGTGTCTGACAACTCTGGCAAAGTGGCTGGTGTCATGCGCGGCATGATCGAGACTTCATGACCAAACAGCGACCAAGGAAAGCAAATGCCTGATTCAGATGCCATCGTTTGGACCCCCGAACTGCGTGCTGAGATGGAGGCGATGACCTCTACACAACGCGCAGCTGTCCTGATGCTGCTGCTCGGTGAAGAGCAGGCGGCAGAAATTGTCAAATACCTCAGTCCCAAAGAAGTTCAAGCCTTGGGTGCAGCCATGGTGCAAGCCTCGACGCTGTCACAGGGGGCTGTCAATGTGGTGCTTGACCAATTTGTGGACATGCTGAAAAAGCAAAACAGCGTGGGATTGGGTGGATCCGATTATGTGGACCGCGTCATGCGCTTGGCGCTTGGCGATGACAAAGCCAATTCAGTGCTTAACCGCATCATGCCGGGACAAGGCACAAAAGGTTTGGACATTCTCAGCTGGATGGATCCTCGTTCAATTGCAGAAATGATCCGCACTGAGCACCCTCAGGTGATCGCCATTATTTTGTCCATCCTCGAAACCACTGTGGCAGCTGACGTGCTTGTCTATTTGCCACCTGAAGTGCGCCCTGAGGTGATTCAACGCGTGGCTTCGATGGACACGGTTCAGCCTTCAGCCATGGCTGAACTTGAGCAAATCATGAAACAGCAGTTTGCCAAAAACTCCTCCTCTAAATCCTCAAGCTTTGGAGGCATCAAGGCTGCTGCCGACATCATGAACAAAACCAAAACCGATCTGGAACGCTCTGTCATGGATGGCTTGGAAGAGATCGACGCGGAAATCATGTTGAAGATTCAAGACATGATGTTCACTTTCGAGAACCTGGTCACAGTGGACAACAAAGGTATCCAGGTGCTCATGCGCAACGTTGAGCCCGACCAATTGATGGTGGCATTGAAAGGTGCGCCAGAGGAAGTGTTGATGCGTTTCTTGGACAACATGTCAGAGCGTGCGCGAGGCATGTTCAAGGACGACATGGATGCCCGCGGCCCAGTTCGGGTGGCAGATGTCGAAGATGCGCAGAAGAAAATCATGCGTCTGGCACGCAAGTTGTCAGATACCGGTGAATTGATCTTGGGTGGAGCAGATTTTGTTTAACCTCGAACCCAAGCCCAGTGTGTCTCGCCATTGGTTGGACGACACCTGGCTGAACTCGTCTTCTCGACCGATCAAAAACTTTGGAGAATTCGATTGGTCCAATGTGCCAAAACTCGACTACACCAAATTCAAGTTCAGACAATTGGCCACGCCAGAAAACGCAAAAGTGCTGGACCATGCGGATGACTTTATTTTGGAAACATTTGGCCGGGTAGGCCATGTCCCGCCAGCTAAACAGGAAGAGGCGGTCATCAAAGCCCAACCGGTGGAGAAAACGGTGTTGCTCGAGGTGGTGGAAAAAAAGCCAACGCCGCCCAAAGAAACTGTTGATCCCAGGGTGTTGTTCGGCGCCGAGAGTTTTTGGGCGCCAGCTGACAGCGATGTTTTCGCGGATTTGGCATTTGATGAGGATGCCAGCCCCGAGTTTGACTCCGCCGCCATGGCTACCGCACGCGCAGAATCCTACGCCGAA
>Ga0214923_10006569_pt1 | contig 13009 bp, 9 predicted proteins | sample LL1510_MetaG_FD_177993 | JGI IMG/M metagenome (GOLD analysis project Ga0214923, IMG submission 177993) | Freshwater microbial communities from Lake Lanier, Atlanta, Georgia, United States - LL-1510 | ecosystem: Environmental > Aquatic > Freshwater > Lake | place: USA: Georgia | collected 2015-10-15
GGTATCGCCCTCAGGCGAACAGCTGGCCAACTACAAACCCCAAAAATTTAGCTACCTGCCAGTGAGACCGGTCTACAACGAGGCTGGTGAATGGTTGCGCGTCACAGTACCTTTCCCTGGTCGGCCGCTCCACGCGCGACTTTGGGTGATTCAGGTGGGGCGCGTCCCCCTCTACCTGCTCGACACCGATTTAGAAGAAAACAGCGAAGAAGACCGGAGTATTAGTCACCAGCTCTACGGTGGCGACACCGAAAACCGGGTCAAGCAAGAAATGCTTCTCGGTATAGGAGGCGTAAAAGCACTAGATGCACTCAAGATATCCCCCGATATTTTCCACCTGAATGAAGGCCATGCAGCGTTTACGGGACTGGAGCGCATCAAAAAACTCATTCAAGAGGACGGCCTCAGTTATCATCAGTCGATCGAGGTGGTACGCGCCTCCTCCTTGTTCACCACCCACACGCCCGTACCCGCAGGCCATGATGCCTTCCACCAAGATTTGCTGAAAGGATACCTTTATAATTACTCCGAGATCTTTCAGATCAGTTGGGATAAATTCCTCGGCCTGGGCCGGACCGACGAGCACCGCCACGAAGAGCTCTTTTCGATGAGTCACCTCGCCGCCCATTTGAGTCAGGAGGTAAACGGCGTGAGCCGCATACACGGACGCGTATCGCGCGAAATGCTGCAACCCCTTTGGCCTGGCTTCCAAGAAGATGAGTTGCATGTGGATTATGTGACCAACGGCGTGCACTACGGGACTTGGACAGCCATCCCTTTCCTGAAACTTTACGAGAAAACGTTCGGCAAAAAATTCCTTTCGGATCAATCGAATCCGGAGCATTGGAAAAAAATTGCCTCGGTACCCGACCGCGCCCTTTGGGATACCCGTCTGGTTTTGAAGAACCGCCTCATCGGTTCCATCACCCGAAAAATGAAGCGCGACCTCACCCTGCGCCAGGAAAGTCCGACCCGCATGCTCAAGGCGAGTGAAGCCCTTCGTGAGGATGCCCTTCTCATTGGTTTCGCCCGTCGGTTCGCTACCTACAAGCGTGCTGCTTTGCTGTTTTCCAATCCCGAGCGGCTCAGCAGACTGGTCAATGACCCCGATCGCCCCGTTCAGTTCCTTTTCGCAGGCAAGGCCCACCCCGCAGACAAAGGCGGGCAGGAGCTCATCCGGCGAATCGTGGAAATGGCACGCCAACCAGAGTTTGTGGGTAAAATTTTCTTTCTGGAAAACTATGATATGTCGCTCGCCCGGCGTCTTGTTCAGGGAGTCGACCTCTGGCTGAATACGCCCACAAGGCCCTTGGAGGCCTCAGGAACATCTGGAATGAAGGCCGTAATGAATGGTGTCCTCAACCTCAGCGTACTTGATGGTTGGTGGGCTGAAGGCTATACCCCCGAGGCCGGATATGCCTTGCCGGAGGAAGCGACCTATACCGAACCCGAGTTTCAAAACGAACTCGATGCCGAAACCCTCTACAACATCCTCGAAACCCAGGTTATCCCCGATTATTTCGAGCGGAACGACGAAGGACTTCCCCCAGCATGGCTCAACAGAATCAAGAGCACCATTTCGGTGGTGGCCCCTCAGTTCACCATGAAAAGGATGCTTGATGACTACCACCACAAATTCTACGGTAAGCTGTTTGACCGCAGTCGCCTATTCCGCAAAGACGGTTATCAGGCAGCCAGACAGCTATCTGATTGGAAGGCGCGGATGTATTTTAACTGGGACCAGATCGAGGTGCTGCACTTGGAGACCTTCGATACGTTCAACCACTCGCTGCAGTTGGGTGAGCCCTTCACCGGAAAGCTGACCCTCGATTTGCACCAACTCAATCCTGATGATCTTTGTCTTGAGTTGGTGGTGAGTGAAAAACAGGGCGATAACGACGAGCATCGGGTGGTGGTTGACCGCGTGGAAATTGCTCCCACGAAGCGCGATGGCAGTCGTGTGCTCTATGATGTGCACGTACAAATGAAACGCAGCGGGGTGTTCGACTACGGTTTCCGCCTTACGCCGCGGCATCCGCTGATGGCCTACCGCAACGAGTTCAACCTCGTGCGCTGGCTGTGATGCCCCAAAGTTGATGCAGGTTGTTATATTCGCAGGTTTATACTTGTAAACTATGTCAATTCGTCCAACCTGCCTGTTGTTTTTACTGACATTGGGGGCTTTTTTCGTGGGCATGAGCCCACTAGGTGCCCAGAATATTGGACAAACTTCAATCGTGTTGGGCGACCCTGCGCGGGCTAACCGACAGGTGACGGCAGAAGTGTATTATCCAGCCAGCAGCGCCGGACCAAACGCGCCGATTCTGGCTGGGGTGTACCCCCTCATTGTATATGGGCATGGCTTTGTGATGGTATGGAGTGCCTACCAAAACGTTTGGTCCGACCTTGTTCCTCAGGGCTATATTGTGGTTTTTCCGACTACAGAGGGTGGCTTTTCACCTGTTCATGCCGACTTCGGCGCTGATTTGGCCTTTTTGGTGAACGCCATTCAGTCGGGTGGGGCCGCTCCAGGGGTACCTGCATCCCATGTCGGAACCACATCAGCCATAATGGGTCACTCTATGGGTGGTGGTTCCTCCTTTCTGGGTGCGGCGGGCAACAGCAACATCACGGCTATGGTCACTTTCGCCGCGGCCAACACCACCCCTTCTTCGATTGCAGCCGCACCACAGGTGACCGTGCCCACCCTCTTATTCAGTGGCTCCAATGATTGTGTGACACCGCCGTCACAGCACCAGGACCTCATGTACAACGCCACTTCCGCCACCTTCAAAACGCAAATCAACATCACTGGGGGAGGACACTGCTTTTTTGCCAACAACAACCTCAATTGCAGCTTCGGTGAGTCGACCTGTACACCCACACCTACCATCACCCGCGCCCAACAGCAGTCGACCGTCTCCCTATTTCTTTCGGCCTGGCTCGCCCGCTTCCTCAAAAACGACTGCGCGGCAGGAGATCGCTTCCAGGACTCATTATCGGCGATTTCAGGCGTCAGCTTTCGGCAGAGTCGCTCCATTGCTTGTGCAGCCCATGTGAATGAAATGGGCCAAAACCTTCAACGGCCCCTGGTGTATCCCAATCCGTTCAACAGCACCATCGAGGTGAAAAACACTCATGAGGGTTCGGTCTACCGCCTAAGCGATGTAGGTGGACGAACACTGTGGTCGGGCAAGGCTTTGGCGCAACAAGATTTCTCCTATCTGGCGCCTGGGTGCTACATCCTCCAGATTCTATCGCCCATTGGCCTGCATACCCAAAAGATCCTGAAATCGTAATTTTTAGTCTTTTCTCTTGAAATCGCCTCTGCGTATGGCTTTGATGAATTCGGCCCACGCGAGGGGGTTCATCAGCGAATTGGGTATGGGTACACCATTCATGCCAGGGCCCGATGGAAAAAATGCTTGTTGTCCACCCGAATAGTAGGTTTGCGCAATAACCCGTTGCATATAGAGCTTTTGGTTCTCTGAGGCATCCATATTCATGGCACCTGCCAATTGACGCATCAGGTCAGCTTCAAGGTTTCGCGCTGCAATGGTTTGGGCATCGTCTTTGAGCTGAAGGGCCATAAACTCTTGTCGGAACGCTTCGCGCGTTGGCCAGGGGTAGATAATCGCTTCGGGAAGCCTCATGGTGTCGCGTTCCATAGGGATCAGCACCGAATAAAGAGGGTCTTTCACCATAGCCGCCGTCACCAGTAGGGGGTAAGCACGAAAACCTACTGAGGTGAACAAGATCGAATCGCCCTCAAGTGCCACCAACGAAAAAAAACCTCGGCCATCGGAGATGGTCCCTTTATATCGGTTCTTCACGAGTACCGTTACGTAAGGAATTACGTCAAGACTATCATCTGATAGGGTGAGTCCAGACAACTGCACCGCCTTACGCTCATTGGGCAGCTGTTCTTGCGCCCTTATCATTGGGGAGGCCGCCAGCAACAACAACGACAAACAATACAATCTGAACATGCATCAAATATACGGAGCAAACAACCCAAACTCCTGTTTATTGCCAACAAGACTGCGTATTTTTGGGGGTGATTTTTTCTTTTTTCCGCACATCAAAAAACAGACAGTTCACCTACCGTCCGCTGTACTACCAACCAGAGGCTGACGCACAAAGCTCACGCCCCGGCCTTGGCAAAACTCATCTTGCCCGTGCTGCTGCTTCCAGGGATGTGGGTGAAAGGGACGCGTCGACCGAAGCCTGGGGAAAGGTTGAACAAGATCATCAACAACATCGGGCCGCGCTTCGCTTTCGGAGACAACTCGCCCAACAAGAAGCGCAGCAGTCGAACCGTCGACTACTGTTCATCATCTTCATCATGTTCTCCTTGGTGCTGCTGCTGTTTGGTGAACTGAAAAAACTGATGTACCTGCTCCCCGTTTTCGTGCCGCTGTTGTGGTGGACCTTCCGCCGGGCAGCTAACAAACGACATACGGCCAGTGTGGAGGCGCCCCGTTTGGGCAATCTTGATCTATCAGGCGGACTTGATGGTTCAAGCGACCATACACATTCCGGCAGGCATACTCGTTCAAGCGACCATACACCTTCTGGCGAAAAAATAACGTCCGCATCAGGAGATTCTGAACACCACCGACCCGCATGAGTGCCATAATCGAACGATTGCCTGAGGCCTTGGCCAACCAGATTGCTGCAGGAGAGGTGGTGCAACGGCCGGCTTCGGTGCTCAAGGAACTCATCGAAAACTCCATAGATGCCGGCGCCACCGAAATCCAGGTTCACCTGCGCGATTCGGGTAAAACTCTGATCCAGGTGATCGATAACGGCCAGGGCATGGGGCCTGAAGATGCGCGGCTCTGCTTTGAACGGCACGCTACATCAAAAATTCGCTCGCTCGACGACCTTTTCGCATTACGCAGCTATGGTTTTCGGGGAGAAGCGCTGGCCGCCACTGCTGCGGTGGCACAAGTTGAACTGCGCACCCGCCGATCGGCAGATGAACTCGGCACACTCGTTCGTATTGAAGGTGGACAAATACGACAACAGGAACCGGCGCCCTCCTCGGTGGGCACGAGCATCCAGGTCAAAAATCTCTTTTTCAACGTGCCCGCCCGACGAAATTTCCTCAAGAGCGACGAAACTGAACTGAGAAACCTGATCGATACCTTCCAACACATGGCTTTGGCGCGCCCCGACCTGCAGTTCCGGCTATCGCACCAAGGAACAGACCTCTACCATACGCGGCCTGGCAACCTCAAACAACGCATCACCAGCTTTTTTGGCGAATCCATGGCCAACAGCATGGTTCCTGTGGAGGAAACCACCCCCATTCTGTCGATCAGTGGCTTCATCGGCAAACCGAACATTGCCCGAAAGTCGCGCGGACATCAGTATTTCTTTCTCAACGGTCGGTATATTCGTCATCCCTATCTCCACCACGCGGTCGCCACGGGCTACCACGAACTGCTGCCTGAAGGCAGTCAACCTGCCTACCTGATATTCCTCACGGTCGACCCCAAACGGGTAGATGTGAACGTTCATCCTGCCAAAACAGAGGTGAAATTCGACGACGAAAAAACCCATTATGCTATATTGATGTCGGCCGTTCGCCGCGCCCTCAATCAGTATCAGGTGGCTCCGGCGCTCGACTTCAGCATGGAGCCGGGTTTATCCTGGGCCTCAGGGGGGGGTGAGCACATGCATCCATCAGGCGCAAGACCAGGATCGGTCGCGGGATCAAATAACTCCCTGGGATCGGGATTGGTCTCTAGTGCAGGACCAGGCATGGGATCATGGGCTGGACCAGGGGCTGAACCAGGGGCTGGACCAGGGGCTGAACCAGGGGCTGGAAACGGAAATTTACGATCGCCTTTCAATCCGGCTTATAACCCATTCGAAGCGGATCGCCGAAGCCCACGCCCGGTCGACGATTCTTGGCGCAAGTTGATGGAGGTGAAACTCCCTCCCCAAAATCAAGAACAGGATTTTTCGGACATAGGCAAAAATGGATGGGCGGAAGGAGCCCCAAGCGAAGCCGGGTTGTTTCAACTCCACCAACGCTATATTGTGGGTACCCTTCGCAGCGGATTGCTGGTGGTGGACCAAGAAGCGGCCCACTACCGTATTCTGTTCGATCGATGCCGGGCGCGGCTCACCACCGGCACTGGGGCTAGTCAGCAGTGCATATTCCCCACCACCCTTCAATTGAGGGCCGATGAAGCACTGGCCCTTGGTAGGCTCGAACCCATTCTACGGTCGGCAGGATTCAATTGGACGGCGGGCGATAACCCCCTTCACATTCGTATCACGGGACTGCCCGCAGACATCGATCTGCCCGAGCCCGAGCTACTGTTACACGACATGCTGCGCGACGAGTACCCCTCCACGGGCGATGCTTTGGCCTCAATACGCGAGCAACTATCGCGGGTCATGGCCAAAAAAAGCCACATAAAGGCTGGAAAGACCCTATCACCCAGTCAAATGCGTCAACTGGTAGATGAACTCTTTGCCTGCGAAAACCCTTATTATAGCCCTGAAGGCCGGCCTGTCCTGCTCACCATCACGATCCCCGAAATCATGCAGCGCCTCGGAGGCCCTGTTTAAAATGATTGTAAACCCACACCTATGAGTCATCAGTTCCAGCCGCGCCGTTTCGATATTCTGCCCACGATCACCAAAAACATCATCATCATCAATGGCTTGTTTTTTTTGGGGACGATGGCGCTGGGCACCCAATATGGTATCGACCTCATCGAATGGTTCGGCCTTCGATACCCCGCATCCGACGCCTTTCGTTGGTGGCAACCCGTCACCCACCTCTTCATGCACGGCGGCTTTGGGCATTTATTGTTCAACATGTTCTCCTTTTGGATGTTTGGCAGCGTGCTCGAACAGGTTTGGGGCGAAAAAAGGTTCCTTCAATTCTATTTGATTACCGGATTGGGCGCGGCTTTTCTTCACTACCTGATGGTGTATGTAGTGGATATCGCCCCGGCCCTGCAAAGCCTTCAGGTTCAACTCAACAATGCCCAAGCCGAGGGCAATAACGGTTGGGCGCTCGATGTACTGCGACAAATGGAGTCTGTTCGCAGCCAGCACAACATCATCGGGGCAAGTGGTGCCGTGGCGGGTGTTTGGATGGCTTTTGCCTATTTATTTCCCAACAGCAGTCTATACCTTTTTCTGTTTATTCCCGTTAAAGCGAAATACCTTGCACTCATCTATTTTTTGTTTGAACTCAGCGCCGCATTGCAGTTCGATGCGAATGATCAGGTGGCCCACTTCGCCCATTTAGGCGGCATGCTCATGGGCTTGGTGATGGTGCATTGGGTATACCGCCGCGACCGTTCCCAGTTTTATTGATAATATGCCCCAGACATCCATGTTCGACGAACTCAAAGACACCTTTAGGCGGAGTGAAAATCGCCTAAACCAGTTGATTTTGATCAACGTGGGCGTCTTTTTGGTGATGAACATCGCGGTGGTGGTGTTGATGCTGTTCAAACTACATACTGGATGGTACGAAAGCCTCTCCCGGGCCTTGGGCGTACCAGCGTCATTTTCTACCTTGCTCCAACGCCCGTGGTCGCCCATCACCTACATGTTCATTCATTCGGGTTTTTTTCACCTGTTGTTCAATATGATGTGGCTCTATGGCATTGGCAATATCCTGCAATCGCTGCTCGGCGCCCGCCGCCTTTTGGCACTCTACATCACGGGTGGCCTGGCCGGAGCTTTGGTTTTTATTCTGGCTTTTAATGTCTTTCCCCTTTTTGAAGGCCTTAGCGGGCACTTCGCCGTAGGCGCCTCCGCCTCTGTGCTCGCGGTGGTGGTGGGCGCAGCGACTTTAAGTCCGGACTACCCGATCCGGCTGTTTCTCTTAGGAAATGTGCGCCTGCGCTACCTCGCGCTGGCCATGGTGTTGATGGACCTGTTGAATATGTCTGGACCCAATGCGGGTGGACATTTCGCCCACTTAGGGGGGGCGCTCTTCGGTTATATATACATTAAAAGACTGCAACAAGGTCAAAACTTGGGTCTTTGGGTGGAGCAGTTTTTTGATGCCTGGCCGGGCATTATGGCCAGGATCAAAGGGCAATCCCATGGCGTCGGGCGCTCTTTTGGCCGAACAAAACAGGGGCCCCTCAGGGTGGTGACGTCCAAATCAACCCTGACCCATATGGCCGCCGATCGCAGCGGAGGAACGAGCACCACTGTGGGACCGAATCGGGTATCGCAGCAGGATATTGATGCCGTGCTCGACAAAATCTCCAAAAAGGGCTACGACAGCCTCAATACCCACGAAAAAGAAATCCTGTTTCGTGCCAGCCGACAATAAGCCATCCCACAACAGCCTTCAATGGGCGCGTGCCGCATGGAATGGGTTGCTCACCTTGCTGCGGCGCTTCCTGCTGCTCATCAATATAGGCGTTGTGGTGGCCACCCTCCCCCTATTGGCCGTAGCCTGGATCCCACCCGACCGCGCCTGGCCCCTCATCTTTTATCCCTACCTCATTTTGCCCTTTCTGGTCCTGCACAGCGCATTTATTCTGTGGTGGGCGTTGGGCCGACATAAAATATATGCGTTGATTTCTTTGGCTGTTGTGCTCGCAGGCTGGCCACTGCACCGCACCCAATGGCAAGAACCGGGATGGCGCCAAGACCAGGATGATTTGGTTATCATGAGTTATAATGTGGGTCACTTCAGAGAAGCCGAGCGAATAGGCATCGATGCAGGCGATTGCACCGAGGGGGTAGTGCAACTCATCGCAGCCGAGCAACCCGATATCCTATGCCTTCAGGAATACCAGAGCAGCGACCGCGGACGGGGTGGGGTTACCGATCGCCTGTTTCGTGAGTGTGGGATGCTCCAGGGCTATTTCCAACGCATTGGGGGCGGGGGAGGAGACAGCCGCAGTGGAATGGCTATTTTTAGCCGACACCCCATCGTTCTTCGGCGATTTGTTCCATTTCCAGGTTCCATCAACATCAACAGTTGCCAGCTCGCCGACCTGAACATCGGACGCGATACCGTGCGCGTCATTAATTTTCACCTGCAGAGCAATTTGATTGAGAAATCGGAACTCGACAAAATAGAGGCGTTTAGTCAGGACCCCAAAGCGGAACAAACCGGTAGTGTGCGCACTGTTTTGGCGAAAATCCGTCACGCCGCACGCTTACGGTCGAGGCAGGCCGAACATATTGGTCGACTTGTCCGCGAGAGTCCACACCCCGTGGTGCTGTGCGGCGACCTCAACGACTTGCCGGCATCTTACGCCTACTGGCAAGCGCGTGCTCATCTTCAAGACACCTACATGAAAGGCGGTCAATTCATGGGGACTACCTACGCTGGGGGCTTCCCTTCCTTCCGCATCGATCATATGTTTGTGGACCCATCGATTAAAGTGAACCAGCATCGGGTAATCCGCCAAAGGTATAGCGACCATTTTCCGGTGGTCTGCAGCGCACGCCTGCACTGAAACGACCCAAAACCTACTATTTTTGTGGGTTGGACAAGCCGCGAAGGCGCCCCAATTCCTTTTTGAACTTCCCCCTCCATTTAAAATTCTACATTTCGTTATACCCGACCCGATTTTGAATCCCATGAACCCCCAACCCCTATTCCTCCATAACACCCTCAGCCGCAAAAAGGAGCGTTTCGAACCCCAGCAGCCACCATTGGTTGGGCTATACGTGTGTGGACCCACGGTTTATGGCGAAGCACATCTCGGTCACGCGCGCCCGTACCTCACCTTCGACGTCCTTGTGCGCTACCTACGCCACCAAGGCTATCGGGTTCGCTACGTTCGCAACATCACCGACGTGGGCCATCTCGAGCACGATGCAGATGAGGGAGAAGACAAAATCGCGCGCAAAGCCCGCCTCGAACAAATCGAGCCCATGGAAGTGGCCGAACGCTACACCCGTTCGTTCCATGCGTCGATGCAGGCACTCAATATTCTGCCCCCCGACATCGAGCCGAGGGCCAGTGGGCACATACCCGAACAACTTCACATGATTGAGGAGCTCATGAAGCTGGGCTTTGCTTACGAATCGGCTGGCTCGGTCTATTTCGATGTGACGGCCTATGCGGCACGCTATCCGTACGGACAACTGTCAGGTCGGGTGGCCGACGAGCTCCTCGCTGGAGCGGGCAACGAACGTCGTACTTTAGAGGGACAATCCGAAAAACGAAACCCGGCCGACTTTGCACTGTGGAAAAAAGCGCAACCCACCCACATCATGCGCTGGTCGTCGCCCTGGAGCGAAGGCTTCCCGGGATGGCACATCGAATGTTCGGCCATGAGCCGAAAATACCTGGGCGAGCCCTTCGACATACATGGCGGAGGCATGGATCTGCTGTTCCCACACCACGAAAGTGAAATTGCCCAGTCGCAGGCGTGCTGTGGTCAAGTGCCTGCACGCTGGTGGATGCACAACAATATGGTGACCATCGACGGACAAAAAATGGGAAAGTCGCTCGGCAACTTCATCACCCTAAACGAACTGTTCGATGGCAATCACCCCCGTTTGAGTCAGGCTTTCGACCCCATGGTGATCCGGTTTTTCGTGCTTCAGGCCCATTACCGGTCGACCCTTGACTTCAGTTCGGAAGCCCTGCAAGCAGCAGAAAAAGGCTTCAAACGCTTCATGGATGGAATTGGCATTCTCATGCAACTACAATCAGAGGCTTCAGCTGATGATTTTGAGGTCGATTCCTTTGTTTTATCCCTCTATGAAGCCCTCAACGACGACCTGAATACCCCCATTCTGATCGCGCGGGTTTATGAATTCCTGCCCCAAATCCACCGAATGCATGAAGGCAAAGCCCATTTATCGGCTGCTTCCCTTAGGCGCCTTCAGCAAGAGGTTCACAGTTTGGTGACTGGTGTGCTGGGCCTGATGGCTACAGAACAAGAAACGGGAACACACCTCAAGGGGGTGATGGATTTGTTGCTTGACATCAGGCAGCAGGCGAAGGAACGGCGTGATTTCGCCAGCAGCGATGAGATTCGTAAGCGACTTGAATCGCTCGGCATCCAAATCAAGGACGGCAAAGACAAAAGCGAATGGAGTCTAAATTAATTCATCCACAACCCTCCAAAACCCATCGTTTTACCAACTTTTGGGTGCAGTCGGTGCGTTCCCCCAAAGGCATTTTTCAGGTCATGCTCTTGTGTATGCTGATGATGGCCCGTTGTACCTCGCCTGAACCCACCAACACCCCTGAGGCCTCGTTGCCAACCAAAACAAACAAACCTGTCGTGCAACCGCCTCCCTTTTCTTCCGATAGCGCATACAACTGGCTGAAGATGCAGGTCGACATGGGGCCAAGGGCACCGGGAACTGCCGCCCATAGCCGCTGCGCCTCATTTTTAGAAACAGAACTCCGGCGTTTCACCCCCCATGTGCGCCGACAACAACCCCCCATCACCACCCACGACGGCAAGCGGTTTACCCTACAGAACATCATCGCAAGCTTTAACCCCGACGCCCAGAAACGCATCCTGCTCTGCGCGCATTGGGACAGCCGTCCACGCGCGGAAATGGACCTCAACCGCCCGGATGACGCCATTCTAGGCGCCAACGATGGGGCTTCCGGAGCAGCCGTACTCCTGGAAGTGGCCCGAAACTTATCCCAAAACCCGCCCCCGTGCGGGGTCGATATTGTACTCTTCGATCTGGAGGACTATGGAGTATCCTCGGCTGAAAACAGCTATTGCCTCGGCTCCCAATATTGGTCACGCTCCCCCCATGTGCCTGGCTACCGGGCCGAATATGGGATCTTGCTCGATATGGTGGGCGGCAAGGATGCGCGCTTTTCCCGGGAAGGAACATCGCGTGCCTATGCCCCACATGTGGTCGACCGGGTTTGGGGGAATGCCCAGCGCCTGGGGTACGGCAGTTGGTTTGTGAACCATGACGGCAATACCATCACCGACGACCACTATTACATCAACAAAATCTCCGGGATTCCAACCATCGACATCATCGAAATGGATCCTGGAACCGGGACTGGATTTGGCCGTTACTGGCACACCCACCGCGACGACCTTTCTGTGATCGACAAAACCACCCTCCATGCGGTGGGTCACACTGTGCTGTATACTTTGTTTCAGGAATGACCCCCTAATTTTGACTCCATCATGGACGCCTCAAGCCCCCGCAACAGCCGCCGACGAACACCCCTGAGCGGGAGTCCTAAACCGGGTCGCACGCGGCCGACACGGCGGTTCGATTTGGTTCTCAGCGAGCAATGGGTGCGGCAAGTACCAGGAATCACCTTGGCCGCTCTTGGCCTGTTTGGTTTCTTTGGCATTTTGGCCTATTTCTTCACATGGGAGGGCGACTACGCTCAGGTTTCGGTCGGATCACACTGGGGTTATCTCATGAGTGGCCAAACTGCCGATCACTGGCTTGGCCGGTCAGGCGCCCTCATCTCGCATCTCCTGGTAAACCGGGGTTTTGGACCAGCTGCTCTCTACATTCCCTGGATCCTGCTGCTCTTGGGCATCCGATTGATGTTCATCGACGCTACACTGCGGCTCACCGGACGCATCTACAACAGTGTTGTTCTGATGCTCAGCCTTTCTTGCTCGCTCTCTTATTTGGGCCATGACCTCGCCCAGCACGGCTTCGCCTGGGGCGGTCGGGCGGGTAATGCCATGAGCGGATGGTTGATCGGATTTGGCGGTCGCTTGGGCACGGCGTTCTTTTTAGGCTTGTACTGGTTCGTTTATTGTTCAATCCGAATGGGTTGGGTTTTTTCGGTGGCGGCCCTACAATCCCGATGGCCTTGGTTGTTCTCCAAGCCCCTCAACACCTCCGCACTGGATGATGATTTGGGTCGTCATGCTACAAGCGAGGATGGGAATTGGCAAGGAGGAATTGAGGTGCTTGGTGGTGGCAAGTCGACCACTCGCGGCGGCTCAGGTGCCGCTGCAGTAGCGGGAGGAATGAACGCCAAGGGCTCAAACACCGATGAATTGTATGCTGCTGAGATGGAGGCCGGGGGGATGACGGG
>Ga0214923_10006572_pt1 | contig 13005 bp, 10 predicted proteins | sample LL1510_MetaG_FD_177993 | JGI IMG/M metagenome (GOLD analysis project Ga0214923, IMG submission 177993) | Freshwater microbial communities from Lake Lanier, Atlanta, Georgia, United States - LL-1510 | ecosystem: Environmental > Aquatic > Freshwater > Lake | place: USA: Georgia | collected...
AATATATAAATTATATTTTAATTTATATACTTTTGTTTCCTCTTAATTTCCAATAAAAATATATAAATTATATTTTAATTTATATACTTTTGTTTCCTCTTAATTTCCAATAAAAATATATAAATTATATTTTAATTTATATACTTTTGTTTCCTCTTAATTTCCAATAAAAATATATAAATTAAAATATAATTTATATACTTTTGTAATGTCAAAAAAATTAATAATTTTATTATTAATAAGTATATTACTTATATTATCTTTTATGAAAGAATCGTTTATTGGTTTCAAAAGTTATGGTATTTATGAGCATCAATTAGATCCATCATTATTTCCTATATTACCTAAAAATTTTGTATATAATAATAAATGTAATAATGAACAATCAATATTTCCAATAATACCAAATAATTTTATTTATACAAATACATAAAAAATTGAAAATATTATTATTAAATTTGATTTATAAAACATAATTTATGACTGAATATACTATAACTGAATATACTATAACTGAATATACTATAACTGAATATACTATAACAAGTGATGAATTTTTTGCTAATAAATTTCCATATAATCAAGAACGCTTACAATTTTGTACTAATAATATAAATAAAATATTTTTTGATAATATTGTTTATGTAAAAGATCAAAGAGGTGATGGTAATTGTTTATTAAGAGCATTACTAGATGCATTAGGTGATAATGATATTACTATAGAAAAAATTAATGAATTAAAAGAAGAATTATTATTATCTTGTAAAGGAATATTATCAAATGATTATGATATTATTACAGATGAAACATTTGAATTTGATACAAATTCACCAGAATATACATTACCTTTATTACATTTTGCACTGTTACGAAATATAAAGATTGTTTTGATTCAATTAGATCCATATAATAGTTTTGAAAGTCGTAAATTTTCTACTTTTACTTTTAAGCATCCAACTAATGACAATACTAATGTAATATTTTTATTATGTTTTGCAAGTCATATATCTTTGTTAATTCCCCAAGTACCATGTAATGATATATTACCAGTTGAATGGAATAGAATATTATATAATATGATGATTGAAAATAATTTAATATAATTTTATTTTATAAACATACCTATAAAAAAATTGAATTTTTTAAATTGATAATGTTATAATTAACCTTAATATATGTTATCAATAGAAGAATATCTTAATACAATCCCATCAACATGTAAGATGATAAATATATCATCAAAAAATTTACAAGTATTACCTAACTTGACTAGATTTAAAAATTTAGAGATATTAATTTGTGATAATAATAATATAACTAGTTTACCTAAATTAAATAAAAATTTAAAAATATTAGTATGTAATAATAATCAACTATCAAATCTACCACGCTTACCTAAAAATTTAGAAATGTTAATGTGTAATAATAATAATTTATCTAGTTTACCAAAATTAAATGAAAATCTAACAGTATTAAATTGTAATGATAATCAATTATTATGCTTACCACACTTAAATAGAAATTTAAAAATATTAAATTGTTATAATAATTTATTATCAATGTTACCAATATTAAATAATAGATTAACAATAATATTATATTATAATAATCCAATATGTGATATTATTTCTGCTATACATATTACAGAAATTAAAACTAAAATAAATATCTTAAATAATTTTAAATCATTATACTATTTATTAAAACATAAACAACGATTTATTAAATGGTATTGGAGATCACAAGAACAAAAAATTAAAAATAAATATTCACCACATAATTTAATTGAATTATTAGAAACACATGTAGAATTAGATGATGACTTGGACTCTTTGCTAAAAACATGGTAAAATTATATATTGTTATTTTGTTTACTTATTATTTATTTTATTAGTACCTGTATTTTTTATATATAAATTATAACCAGATTTTATTATTATTATTTTAGTAATAATGCATTTTTTTTTAGTAGGTATTTATTTAATACAATATTTAATTTCATCTATTTGATTTATTTAATAATTCTACCAACATTATATTTTTTTAGTTATTTACATTAGTTATTATTTATATTATTATCTACTTTAATAATATAAATAATAAAAATTGATTTTATAATAAGTTATACTTTAATTAACTTTATTATGTACAAATTTAAAAGTTTTATAGATATTAACAAAATTGATTGGTTTTGTTTATCAAAAAATATAAATGCAAAAAATATATTAGAACAAAATTTAGATAAAGTTAATTGGACTGAATTATCAAAAAATATAAATACTATACCTATTTTAGAAAAAAATTTAGATAAAATTAATTGGTTATATTTATCAACTAATATAAATGCAATACATATACTAAAAAAAAATTTAGATTATATTAATTATTATAGTTTATCAACAAATATAAATGCTATATGTATACTTGAAAAAAATTTAGATATAATTAAATGGTCTTATTTATCATATAATGTAAATGCTATATGTATACTTGAAAAAAATTTAGATAAAATTAATTGGTCTAATTTATCAACTAATATAAATGCTATATGTATACTTGAAAATAATTTAGATAAAATAAATTGGTATAAATTATCATCTAATATTAATGCTATATGTATACTTGAAAAAAATTTAGATAAAATTAATTGGTATGAATTATCAAAAAATAAAAATGCTATACATATATTAGAAAAAAATTTACATAAAATTGATTGGTATGAATTATCAAAAAACATAAACGCTATACATATATTAGAAAAAAATTTAGATAAAGTTAATTGGTCTGCTTTATCATCTAATATAAATGCTATACATATATTAGAAAATAATTTAAATAAAATAAACTGGAATATATTGTCATCTAATGAAAATGCTATATGTATACTTGAAAAAAATTTAGATAAAATAAATTGGTATAATTTATCAAAAAATAAAAATATATTTGAATTAGATTATAATTATCTGAAAGAAAGAACAGGAATATATAAAGAAGAACTAATACAAAAAGCATTACATCCAAAAAGAATTTCCAATTGGTTGGATAATGACTTATCAATTGATGATTTATTTATTTAGTTATAAAAAATTGATTTAATATTTTATTTTATTATATTTTAATTAAATTTATTATTATGTACAAATTTAAAAGTTTTATAGATATTAACAAAATTGATTGGTATGAGTTATCATTTAATATAAATGCAATAAATATATTAGAAAATAATTTAAATAAAATAGATTGGTTTGGATTATCATTTAATATAAATACAATACATATATTAAAAAATAATTTAGATAAAATTAAGTGGCATATATTATCATCTAATATAAATACTATATGTATACTTGAAAATAATCTAGATAAAATTAATTGGTATGCATTATCATCTAATATAAATGCTATTATTATTTTAGAAAATAATTTAGATAAAGTTAATTGGTATGAATTATCACTTAATATAAATGCTATATATATATTAGAAAAAAATTTAAATAATATTGATTGGTATGGATTATCAAAAAATATAAATGCTATACACATATTAGAAAAAAATTTAGATAAAGTTAATTGGTCTGCTTTATCATCTAATACAAATGCTATATGTATACTTAAAAATAATTTAGATAAAATAAACTGGAATATATTATCATTTAATAAAAATGCTATATGTATACTTGAAAATAATTTATATAAAATTAATTGGAGTGAATTATCAACTAATATAAATGCTATACATATATTAGAAAATAATTTAGATAAAGTTGATTGGTTTTATTTATCAAAAAACATAAATGCCATACATATACTTGAAAATAATTTAGATAAAATAAACTGGAGTGCATTATCATCTAATATAAATGCTATACATATATTAGAAAATAATTTAAATAAAATAAACTGGAATATATTGTCATCTAATGAAAATGCTATATGTATACTTGAAAAAAATTTAGATAAAATAAATTGGTATAATTTATCAAAAAATAAAAATATATTTGAATTAGATTATAATTATCTGAAAGAAAGAACAGGAATATATAAAGAAGAACTAATACAAAAAGCATTACATCCAAAAAGAATTTCCAATTGGTTGGATAATGACTTATCAATTGATGATTTATTTATTTAGTTATACAAAAATTGATTTAAGATTTTATAATAACTAATATTATTATTATTATGTACAAATTCAAAAGTTTTTATAGCTAATAACAAAAATAAAGAAAAATTACCTAATATAATTATATTATTTTATCTGAATATTTGTTTGGTTATATTTAATTTTTAGTACACTATTAAAATTAATAAATGATATAAAAGTGCATCAAACATTAATTATATTAAATAGTTTCACATTTATAATATCTGATGGAATATATTTATATATAGTTTTTATTTATTAGCTATTAACTTTAGACCCGTGAAGATTTACTTTTATAAAGTATTCATTATTAACAAAATATTTTTAATTTAAAAAGTTTAGTTAAATAAAATAATTAATTCATACTATATATTATGGATTATGAATCAAAAAAATCAATAGCAGTAATTATTGGTGGAACATTATTGTTTTGTAGTATTTTTATATATGGTATAATTTTAATGATAAAAAAATATAAAACACAAACAACAACAACGACAACAATACCAACATCGACAGCAACAACAACACCAACAGCAATACCAACAGCAACACCAACACCTACACCTACACCTACACCTACACCAACAGCAACACCAACACCAACACCTACACCTACACCTACACCTACACCAACAGCAACACCAACACCAACACCAACACCAACACCAACAACATCATCAACAATACCGATAATACCACCTATAACAACTTCCTATAATGCATCATCATCAATACTAACAACATCATCAACAATACCAACATCAATACCGATAATACCACCTATAACAACTTCATATAATGCATCAATACCATATACATCAGCAACAACAAATTCATCACCCCCATTAGTAACAACATCACCCCCATTAGTAACAACATCACCAATAACATCAGCATCAACATCACCAATAACATCAGCATCAATATTAGCAACAACATCAGCATCAATATTAGCAACAACATCATCAACATCACCAACAACATCAACATCAGCTTCAATGTCAAATAAATCATCTTATATAGGATCAACATATTATAGTTCATCAAGTATAAAACCAATATTTCCTGTTAATTGTGCATCAAATAATTTTTCATTGCCAATAAATAATTGTTCAATTCCTTTGTTATTTTGGTTTGATCCAAAAGATGCAAGTATGATTGTAACATCAACAATAAAAAATAAAATAACCTCTACTAGATTAGGAAACAAATCAACAAATTCTTTATGGTCAAGTGATGGAAAAAACTTAAAAATTATATCTATGAATAATAATAATATGATAGAAATAAACAATGATGATCCAGAAAATAAACAATGTGCTTTACAATATATGAGCCTATACTCAATATTTACTAATACTGGATTAACTATATTTATGGTTTATTTTATAAGACGTAGATATGAATATATATCTTTATTTACAACTGAAAATAGTAGAAATGATAACTATCCAATTAATATGTATAATAATCAACGAATTTTAAATGGTATTACTAAACAATCAAATATTACTATTGGAAAATCAGATGATGATATATATGTAACATTATATACAGTTAGTATTAATATATTATCTGGTTCAGCACGATGGTCTGAAGCTATATATAATCGTGAAAATATAATTAAATCTGAACCTATAATATTTCCTAATGTAACAGCTTTCACACAAGATAGTACTAGTAATTATATAATATTTGGTGGAACATATGGTTGGGAAATAAATGGTACATTTTCTGGTAATATAGGTGAAATATTAGTCTATGATAATTTTTTAGATCCTACCATTTCTTCTGTTTCTAGTTCATATAATCAAAATGTATCATATTTAAGAAATAAATGGAATATATAAAGGTAATTATTTAATATTTTTAAATTATTATTTGATACTTAACAATGTGATAATTATAAATACATCTTGAATAGTTTACAAAGATATAAAAATAAATAAATATTAACTTTTGAGCTACTAGTTGTAACCCAAAAGTACTTTATATATTCCATTTATTTTTTAAATATGATACATTTTGATTATATAAACTAGAACTTGACGAATTAATAGGATCTAAAAAATTATTATATACTAATATTTCACCTATATTACCAGAAAATGCACCATTAATATATGTGCTAAGTGGTCCTCCAAATGCTATACGATTACTTATATTATCTTGTTTGAAATATGTTACATTAGGAAATATTATAGTATCAGTTATACTTGTATTATGATTATTATATATAGTTTCATACCATTGGCCAGTTCCTGATGATACATTAATACTAACTGTATATAATGTTATATATTTATTATCATCTGATTTTCCAATAGTAATTTTTGATTGTTTAGTAACACCATTTAAAATTCGTTGATTATTATACATCTTGATTGGATAATTATTATTATAATTTTCAGTTGTAATGAAAGATGTATAATCATATACTTGACTCATAAAATAAACTATAAATATAGTTAATCCAGTAGTAGAAAATATTTTGTATAGAGATAAAAATTCTAAACCATTTGGAATATTTTCTAGATCATTATTATTTATATTTATCATATTAATATTATTCATAGATACAATTTTCAAGTCTATTATTGTATCTGTTAAATTACTTGGATATAAACTAGCTATTAGTGTTTGAGTATGATCTTTACCTTTATCATCTCTATAATTTACAATATAATCTATTTTACTTTTTATTATATCTGATTTAATTGTACTTGCATCTGTTGGATCAAACCAGAATAATAAAGGATTTGTACTATTATTTATTGGTAAAGATGTTATACTTGATGATCTACTTGAACTTTTATTTTGTGATGTTATTTGTAAATTTATTGATGTTGTAGGAATTTGTGTACTTAGTGCACTACTTGACGAACTATAATATACTGGTGTTACACTTAATGATGTATTAGATACCCATGAAGATGATGATGATCCCATTAAAAATGTATTAGACATTGATGTATTCTGTATTGTTGGTGTTGATGTTGTTATTGTTGATGGTGTTGTTGATGTTATTGTTGATGATGGTGTTGTTGATGTTGTAGTTGATGGTGTTGTTGATGTTGTTGTTGATGTTGTTGGTGATGTTGTTGATGTTTTTGGTGATGTTGTTATTATTGGTGTTAGTGATGATGATGTTGTTTGTGATGTTGTTGGTGATGTTGTTGGTAATGTTGTTGTTATTATTGGTGTTATTGATGATGATGTTGATGGTAATGTTGTTGTTGTTGGTGATGTTGTTGGTATTGTTGATGCTGTTGTTGTTGTTGGTTGCACAGTTGTTTTTATTTGTGGTTGTGAAGATGATTGATTTAATGTTTTATATTTTTTTATCATTAAAATTATACCATATATAAAAATACTACAAAACAATAATGTTCCACCAATAATTACTGCTATTGATTTTTTTGATTCATAATCCATAATATATAATATAGTATGAATTAAATATTTTAAATATTTAAAATATTGCTTTTAATTCATAATTTATAATATATATAATAAGAATTAATTATTTTTATTAAGGTACGTTTATAAGTTTTGTCAATAACTTTAAAAATAATTTTATATATTAGGTATGTTTATAAGTTGCTTATATATTTTATTTTTTCTATAAGATAATATAAATAAACAACTTATAAACATATCTTGTTTATAATTATCATATAATATACCTTCAGAATCTGTATATTTTGAATCATGATAATTTATTTTATTTATAAATTTTTCAATTATATCTTTTGTTATTTCATCTAATTTATTTGCTTCTAATAAATCATTATATATTACTTCTAAATCATCTAATCTATAATCAATTAATGAATTTAATACATCTGGTTTAGTTGATAATACAAAATGACCAATTTTATCATCATATTTATACATATAGTTATCTTTCATATTAGTTATAATAATATTTTTAAATTGATTATATTTTCCACAATGTACTATTTCAACTAATTTTTCTAATGATTTATATTTTGAATTTATTATTAATTTTTTATCTTTATTAGTTAATGTTTCAACAATTTCTTCTTTACCAAAACCAATTAATTGAAAATTATTAATAATTTGTTGATTATTTGTTGTTATATTAAATGAATTTTTAATTTTATTATTACGATTCATTAATAATTTATTTAATTTTTTTAATGTAATATTATCTATTTTATTTGAATTTTCTAATTTTAATTTTAAACGTAAAATTGTAGCTTCTTCTTTTTTAATTTGTAATAATAGTTCTTGTTGTTTATTTTCTTCTTTAATTTTTTCCAATTCTTCTTTTTTATTAATTATAACTTTACATGTTTTTTCATGTTTCCATCTAGATTGAAAATGTATATATGTTTTATTACAATAATGACAATTATATTGATTATTACTATTTTCAATTGATTTAGTAATTATATTTTGTGATTCATTATTTTTTATTAATTTAATATTATGAAATTTTTTATTATGATTACATAGACTACTATTACTTGAATAATTTTTATTGCATTTTTCACATTTATATATTTTATTCACTTTTTGATTCATATATATAACTATTTATATTTTATTCTTAACTAATTTTTTATGGCTTATCATAAGCCAAAAATAGACTTATATTATATAAAATATTCACTTTACACTTATAATGATGATATATCAGTGTAAATAATATAACTATAATAATAATATATAATATTACATCAATAAAATTTATAATAATTCACTTTTTAAATATTTTATTTTTGTAAGCTGTATGAAAAAATATAAAGTGAATTTTAAGTTCATTTTTTTTTATATTAGGGAGGGGGAATTTTATGAAATAATATTATTAAACCATATGTAGTAATTGGTAAAAATTTATAATATGTATCTAACTAGTTTTTCATTAAATAATTTATTTTAATTTAAGATATGTTTATAAGTTGTTTATTTATATTATTTTTCTATAAGAATAATATAAATAATTTTAATAATATATTTATTAAATATATATATATATATTTTCTTAATAACTGAGAAAATATTTATATAATAAACGCATCTAGTATATAAATACATTAAATAAATTAAACTAATTAAACTAATTATTTAATAAAATTTAGTAACTGTGTCATGTATAAGCAGTAATAATAATATTTATACAAGCTAAATAAATAAAATTAATATAGTGAGATATATATTTGTCATATCTAATTGATAGTCTTTTATACTGTTTTAAATGTGCATTTGTATGCTCATAAAATAAAAATCTAAAAATTTTTATTTTAAGTAGGGCAATAATTTTTATTTTATAAAAATTATTACCGTTCTATTTTAATTCTTTTTTTTAATATTTTTTTTTCTTCTAGAGATAATTTTATTAATTCTAATTTAATTTTATTTTTAATATTTCTTTTATTTTTAGCAGCTAATAATTTTCCAAATTTAATAGTATTTAATTTGTCTCTTATCAGTCGCATACGCGGCGATTGTGTCCTAAAAGGACACAATTTATTACTATCATATCCAGCATCACATAATAATATATTATTGTTATTTAATAAATATATATCACTATTGTGTAAGTCATCTAATTGATTATATAATATTTTACTATCATTAACATTACCAGTAGAACAATTAATATTAAGAGGAATTTCGTTAATATCGCTAATAATAAAAATTTTACATGATTTATGTTGTGGATATTGTGAATTATATCCAATATCATTAATTCCTAATTTATTAAGAATCAAAGCTGTATCAGTAATAAAAATATTATTATTAATATTTTTTTTATTGTAATCATTTACAATATTATCAAATATAATTTTAATTACATTATTTTGAATAAGTTTACAATAAAATTTATATATTGTTTGACAGTAATTTTTTTTATATTTACCAATACTTCTAAAACTAATACCATCTTTCAAAATATCAATAATACATTTAATTAATGTTTTATTTGAATATTTACGATTTTTTGTTTTATAATTAAATATTTTATTTAATTTATTATTTTTATTTATTAAATTATTTATTTTATAAACTATATTTTTTTGATATTTATACATTTATTTTATTCTTGTAGAAAAAATAATATAAATAAACAACTTATAAACATATCTATAATGATAAATAATTATTTTTTTATAATTAGTACATTAAAAATTGAAACAGATAAATATTATATATAATAATACATATTTAATGAATATTGACACTTATCTAAATAGTTTATCATTAAATACTACAACAATATATATTAGTAATCAATATCTACATATATTATCTAAATAATATAATAAATTTGTTCAAGAATAGATTTATGTTTAAGTACCAATAATTGATATAAGTTATATTTATATAAAGATTTTATTAATTATATATTAATATGATAAATTATAAAACAATTAAAGGTGACATATATGAAGATTTTGTATTAAATAATTTATTAGCTGAATATGATGTTGTATATCATTTTAAAGAAACTCCTGAATATATCATTGCTAAAACTAGTTTATATAATAATTATAATGTTTATTTAAGATATAAAAATTGTGATATTGGTTGTGATTTAGTAGCAGTTAAAAATGATATTGTTTATTTTATTCAATGTAAAAATTTTAATGGAACAATTAGTATTAATGATTTTTGTTCTTTTTATTTTCTTATTTTAGAATACAACTTGAATGGAATTGTTTATTACAATGGAACATTAAGTGAAAGATTATTAGATCTTAAACAAAATAAAATACCATATATTAATTTACCATATAATAATACAATTATTGATATTAATTTTATTAATAATGAAAATAATTTAATAGTAACTCGTGATTATCAATTAGATATTTATAATAAATTTATTGATATTAATAGAGGTATTATTTCATTACCATGTGGAATGGGAAAAACTTTTTGTTCTTATTTAATTGGTAAAGATTATGATAATCTAATTATTGTTAGTCCAACAAGAGCTTTAGCGGAATCAAATCTAGTTAATTTATATAAATATTCTAATAATATATATAATCCAATTTTAATATCAACTGATGGAACTAGAAAAGTTAATGAAATAATAAATATTACTAAAGATAAAAATATATTTTCAGTAACTTATGATTCAGTTGATATTATTAATAAAATAATAAATGATTTAACTAATAAAATATTATTTATTGATGAATATCATAATTTATCTAAAACTAATTTAGAAAGTAATAAAAATGAAATGAATAAATTATTAACTAGTGATATTAAAACAATATTTTTATCAGCTACACCAATAAAAAATAATTATCCAGATATTTTAGGTGATTTTATTTATAATTATGATTGGTCAACAGCAATCATAAATAAATATATTTGTGATTTCAAAATAATTTTACCAGAAAATACAACAGATATATTTGATGATTTATTAAAAAATATTAATTATAATGAAACTAACAAACTAATAATATTAAAATGTTATTTTATATTAAAAAGTATTATTTATTATGGCAATAAAAAAACAATAATTTATACAACATCAATTGATGAAGCAACAGAATATAATAAAATAATAAGTTGGTTACAACAATTATTAAATGTACCATTTGAAACTAATATAATAAATTGTTATACATCTAAAATAAATAGGATTGAATATATTAAAAAATTTAAATTTGGATTAGTAAATCAAATATTATTAAATGTACAAATATTAAATGAAGGTATAGATATTCCAGAATGTGATAGTGTATTTATAACAAAACCATCAGAAAACATAATTAATTTAGTACAACGAATGTGTAGATGTAATAGAATACTATCAAATAAAAACTTTTGTTATATTTATTTATGGTGTGATAGTAAAATAGTATCAAAAATTAATAATTATTTAGATGGTATTGATAATTTATTTCATAATAAAATAGAATATTATAATACAATAAATAAACAAAATATATTAAATGATAATATAATAAAAATTAAATCTGATAATATTAAAACAAATAATAATTTTCAATATATTTATGAAAATTTTAAAGAATTTTTACTAGAAAATAGTACAATAAATAAAATATTTATTAATGATTTTTTTGAAATTATTAGAGAAGATTATTTTGAAATTTCAGATCAGTTTCTTATTAATTCTAATAAATTACAAACATGGTTAAATATTTCTAGTCGTAAAGATTTTCATTTAACTATAAAAAATAGTTATAGTATTAACATTGATTATATTATTACTAATAATAAAAATAAAAATGGAAAGGGTGGGCATAATGAAAAAATATACATGTTAACACCAGACTGTGCAAAAATGATACTTCAATCAACTAAAAGTATAAAAGGTAAACAAGTCCGTAAATATTTTATAGATATTGAAAAAATGTTATATAAATATAAAGATTTTATTATAAAAAGTCTTAATAATGAATTAGCACTAGTTAAAAATAATTTAAAACCTAAACCAGATAATAATAAAAAAACAATATATATTTTTAAAGCATTAAATACAGATCAAACATTATATAAATTAGGCAAATCAAAAAATATAAAAAAAAGATTAAATTCACATAATTCAGCACTAGCAAATGATTTAGTACTGGTTCATGAATTTGAAACAGATAATATGCATGGTGTTGAACAATGTATAAAAGGTCTTATGAGAGTTGCACAATATAGAAAATATAAAGAAGTATATCAAGTTGATTTAGATATACTCAAAAAATTTTTAAAATTATGTGATGATAGTATTAATTTTATTAAAGAATTATTAAATAATAACTTGACTAATAAAGATAAATTATTTATGCACATACCAATATATGATATATAAAAAAAAGATATGTTTACAAGTTATTTTTTATTTATATTAT
>Ga0214923_10006573_pt1 | contig 13001 bp, 19 predicted proteins | sample LL1510_MetaG_FD_177993 | JGI IMG/M metagenome (GOLD analysis project Ga0214923, IMG submission 177993) | Freshwater microbial communities from Lake Lanier, Atlanta, Georgia, United States - LL-1510 | ecosystem: Environmental > Aquatic > Freshwater > Lake | place: USA: Georgia | collected...
TATAAAAAATATTTATAATAATGAATTGTGTTATTAAACATGAATTAATGATTGTAAATCAAAAATTAAATAGTATTATCAGTATTTTGTTTATAATCCAATTTTTCGTTTTTGTTAATAATTATAAACGGATTTTGATTGTAAATCAAAAATTGAATAATATTATCAGTATTTTGTTTATAATCCAATTTTTCTTTTTTGTTAATAATTATAAATGGATTTAAGGAAATTTATAAAAAATTGAAATATGGATATTACAGAGACTTCTAGAGCTGGTATAAGATGGACTAAAGACGAGGATAATAATCTTTGTCAAGAAATAGCAGAAAATAAATCATATGAAGAAATAGCTTTAATTCATAAAAGAACAGTTACAGGAATTAAATCAAGAGTTGTAACAAATATAATATTTCCTAAATATAAAAATGAGAATATTTCAATTATTGATTTATCGTCATCATATAATATTGAACCTGCTATTATAGAAAAATATATTCAAAAATTAGAACCTCATACTGATAAAAAAGAAAAAAAAGAAAATATTATTGAATATCGTTTAATGATGGTAGAACAAAAATTAGATTATATTACTTCAATTTTAAATGCTATCTATAATTCTTAAAAATGACAAAAAATTAATTTTGTCATTTTTGTTTTCTTTTTTTACTCTTCGCGATAGTCGATGAGCATCTCGTTGCTGGTTTCACCCAAGAAATAATCACGGATCATATATTTAGGATCGATGATATAGCTCTTGTCATTCAAACAATTATAGAAATATCGAAAGAACTTATTGTATTTCTTTGAACTCGTTGAACGTTTGGGTTCCTTGCAATTCAATGGATTTCTATGCGCCGTTTTCTCAAGATGAATAAATTTATAAGATCTATTCGTTGCAAAGTTTCTGCAATACACCATTGTCGAAACACCATAATAGACTTTGTCATTGATTGTGACTTTGTCAATTTTGGTTATATCTTCGGTGAAAAGCAGTGACATAACAAACATTTGGAATAATTCGCAGTTCTCAACAAGCTGATCGTTTGTCAATACAATCGATCGACCATTTAAAATAACCTTTACATAGTTTTTAAACTGTGTGAAAGTGAAGTTAGCAGCGTCGCGATTGAAATTGATTGATAAACAACTGATTGTTGGTACCATGATGATACACAATATATTATTTTATAACTAAAATCATATTTATTATTTTTTACAAATAAATTAAAACAAATTTATTTTTATTTATAAAATGACAAAAATTAATTTTGCCATTTTTGTTTTCCAAATCAATCAAATCTTTACAAACTGATTGATCAACGCATAAATATCATATCCATAATTGTGAAGAATGGCTCTCAAAATTTCAGTTTGAATTTGATATTCCATATATTTTTTATAATAATGAATGCTGTCTGCAGTTTCATTATCATAATATTCTTCAATTAAATCTCGCGGTCCAATGATATAATTACTACGATCAATGCTATCATAAAACAGACGCATAAATTTATTATATTTCTTCCAACTACTTTCTCGTTTTGGTTCTTTGCAATTCAATGGATTTCTATGAGCCGATTTTTGAAGAGAAATGAATGTATAAGAATCTGTCAAATAAAGACTTTTCCAATATCTCCTAGTAGAAATGCCATAATAAAGCGTGTTATCAATAACGAGTTTGCCAATTTTGGTTGTGTCTTCTGTTAAAAGCAGAGACATAACATAAGCTTGAAATACCTCAAAATTATCAACAAGCTGTTTATTTGTCAATATAACTGCGCGATCATTAAATATAATCTTAACAAAGTTCTCAAACTTGATAAAAGTAATATTAACAGGCGCGCGATTATAACCCGTATAAAAACAACTAATTGTTGGTGCCATGATGATACCTAAATAATTTAGATTATAAAACTTATCATTTTTAATAATGATTATAAATAAATCAAAACAAATATTTTTTAATAGAATAATAAATATCACGCCCATAACTATGAAGAATATTGATTAATATTTCTATTTTCTTATTGTGTTCGTGTTGATTACTTATAAACTCTGATATATGTATTGTTTCATTTCTGTAATATTCATAATATACAAAAATAGGATTTATTATATAACCTTCTTTATATAAATAATAAAAAGTTTTCATAAATTTATTAATTTTTTTAATACTAGTTGTTCGTTTAGGTTCTTTAGAATAAAATGGATTTCTATGATATGACTTTTGAAGAAATATAATTTTATATGATAATGTCAAATAAACATTTTTCCAATATCTCATAGTTGAAATGCCATAATACTTTTTTTTATTTATAATCATTAAATCAATTGATGACGTATTTTCAGTTAAAACCAATGACAATAAATAGATTTGAAATAATTTATAATTGTTTAATAATTGTTCTATAGATAAAATAATAGATTTATAATTTAATATTATTTTTACGTATTTAACATATTTAATAAAAGTTATATTTATTTGGCCGTCATTATAATTTGTAATATAAAAACAACTAACAATTGGGTTTATTGTCATAATTATAATTATTAAATTAAATAATTCAATTCTATTAAATAATATTCATAAAACAAATTTATAGGATTAATATCAATTGTTTTAATCCATTTGTTAAATATCCACATGAATTTATTAATTTTCTTTGAACTTGTTGGGCGTTTAGGTTCATTTGATTTAAATGGGTTTTTATGTGCCAATTTCTCTAAATAGATCATTTTATATGATGGAGATAAATAAAGATTATCCCAAATTTTAGTATAAATCCCATAATTATTATTAGTCTTATAAATTTTAGATGTGTCTTCAGTTAAAATGAGCGATAATAAATAAAGTTGAAATAATTCAAAATTAGATAGTAATTGATTATTTGTTAAAATAACAGATCTATTATTAAATATAACTTTAATATAATTGTCAAACTTGATGAAAGTTATATTTATTGATTTTGCATTATCAAAATACATATAAAAACAACTAATAGACAGCGTCATTATTAGTTGTTTTTATAAAAAAAATAAAATCATTTTTTTAATAGAATTGTTTGTATTTATAAAAACATGAAATCGTAAAATCATTAGGAAATAAATATTTATCAAATAATAAATATAATTTTTTCATATAACTATTATCATCTTTAAGCATAATCATATATTTTATATGTGAATTTTCATTATAATTTTTTAAATTATTCAATTTAGAATTTAAAAAATAATTCATAAAAATTGTTGAATCAATAAAATTATTTGAAATACTAATAAACAATCTTGTTTTATTTTCTTCTAATGGTAAAAAATTAATAGAATAATTAATTTTACTATTAACAGACCCTTTAATATAATATGGATATCTATAAAAAAAATTATGTTCTGCGTTATTAAATAACTTTTCACTAAATAAAAATTTATTATTTCTGTGTTTTACTTCGAGTTTGTTATTACTATAAATGAATTCTAAAATAACATTCACCAAACTAACATTAATATCAATGTAATTAATATTAATCTTATCTTGCGTTTTCTTAAAATTTGATGGTGGATCTCTATTATAACTTTTATAACTCCACCATAATAAACCGTTTTTAGAAATAACTTTTCCTATAGCATCACTTTGATTATATGGCGTTAAATGATTAGTGCAAAGCAAACAACCATTATTAATAATACCATTATCTAATCTTGCCCCCAAATGTTTGCAAATATTAATTGTTGATACTGGTGTATTATTATAATCATACCAAAGAACCATTGGTAATTTACCGATATTAAAATTATATGGTTTGTGTTTATCAATTTGGCTTTCTATTCCAATTGGATGCCATTCCCTCACAAATTGAGGTAAAATAAATGCATTTAATGTTGTTATAATAAAATTGAGAATAATATAATATTTATACATTATATAAAGTTATATAAAAAATCCTTTATATTCATTTATAAATATGTTTAACGAATGTATAAACGAATTACAATCACATAAAAGAATAGTTATAATAGGTGATATGCATGGAGATATTAGAAGATTTAAAAATATATTGATAGACGCTAAAATTATTAATGATAATCTTGAATGGATAGCAGAACCACCTGAAACAATAATAGTACAATTAGGAGATCAAGTAGATAGTTTAAATAGAATAGGAACAGAAAATTGGGAAAAATTAAAAGATTATGAGATAATTTATTTTACAGAACACTTAAATTTAATAGCCCGTGCTAAAGGTGGTTATTGTATATCGTTAATAGGAAATCACGAATTAATGAATGTAATCGGGGATTTTTCATATGTTTCTAAAAATAGTAGTTGTGAATTAAGACAGCATTTATTTAAACCAGGTGGTTCTTTAGCTATGATTTTAGCAAAACGCCCATTAGTTTTAAAAATAGATGATTTATTATTTTGTCATGCCAAATTCGATATTAATCATCTCAATTTATTAAAAAAATATAATAAGAATATTGCATACATAAACCAAATATGGCGTAAATATCTGGAAAAAGAAAAAATAAATATCGAAGACAAAGAAATTATCGATAATATTATTATTGGTCCTACTGGTATATTATGGAATAGAAACCAAAATAATATCGATGAAACATCAGCATTATTTAAAGAATTAGGTTTAACATATATGTTTTTAGGACATACATTAAACGAAAAAATAATATTAAAAGATAATCAAATTTGGTATTGTGATACCGGTATATCTCGTGCATTCGGTAAAGATAGTTATCAATATTTAAATATCAAAAATTACCAAATTAATATCCAAACTATTAAAGAAAATATTGATATCAATTAATCATCATCTATAAATAACGATTTCTTAGGTTTTTGTTTTGGTTTTGGTTCTTCTTCATCTTCAATAAATAACGATTTCTTAGGTTCTTTTTTTGGTTCTTTTGGTTTTCTTTTAGGTTCTTTTTCGTCATCATCATCATTAATAAAATAACATTTTTTATTAGTATTGTCTTTATCTTCATCATCAGATAATATTAATTCATTTTCAATATAATTTTTAATTTTATAGCCATTAGTTTTATAATAATTAATTCTTTTGTTTCCTTTGAATTTAAATAATGAGAAATCATCATAGATATCTATACACAATGGAATATATTTTCGTTCTGTTTTTTTTTCTCTCAATATTCTGCCAACAGATTGTTGAATATCGCCGATAGGACTGGCTAATATTACTGTATTTAAGGTAGGAATATTTAAACCTTCGCTACTCATTTGATAAGTAGCTAAAATAATTTGTTTAGTTGCTGAAATATCCAAATCAGTCATTCGCATACCACCAATATAATAACCATATGACGCAATTTCATCAGCTTTTATTAATTGTTCTAAATCTTTTAATTGGTTCTTTCGTTCAGATAATATTAATATTTTCCTATCAGGGTCATTAATAAGAACTTCTTTTAATAAATTTATAATAAAAATAGTTCTAGGCATATAACTCGTAATATTATTAATCATTGATACAAAATTGGGTGTTCCGTTATACATCAATTTGACATAACTATAATTCAAATCATGGACGAAATATTTATGCAAATGAACTATCATATTACATTCATTATTGTCATTTTTGATTTTATAAACAGATTTTCCTAAATACCATTCAAAAACCTTTCTTAAACCGTCTTTACGATTAAGAGTTGCCGAAAGTCCTAAAGTTATACGAATATTCATTTTTCTAAATGCTTTAGAAAAAACCTCTGATGCTATATGATGACATTCATCTATAATAACTAATCCAAAATCACTAAAAATAGAATTGTCATAATCCCTAATTGCCAATGATTGCAGAGTAGCAATAACAATATCTTTATTTTCTACATCGACGGTGCTTTGCTTAATTTTTCCAATTTTTGCATTTGGAACAAATAATTTAATACTATTTATAAATTGTTCGTTCAAAAAATCTTTATGAGAAATAAACAAAGTTTTCTTTTTAAAATAACAGGCAATATAAATAGCCATAATTGTTTTACCAAATCCACATGGAACACTAATAATACCTCCTAATTTTTTTTTATCAATTACATTCTCAATATATGCATCTACAGGAGCCTGTTGAATATCTCTTAATTTCCCATTAAAATTTAAATTAGGACAGTCAATACCATTATTTAATTTGTCGTTTAAAGGATATCCAAATTTTTCAATTCCATAACATTTAGGAACATACAATTTAGTATCACTTTCGAGATATATAGGATATTCTTTAATAACCGAAAAGGCATTGCCAAAAACTTTAGGACTGATTAACAATTCTTTTTTAATTTTATTGATTATGTCTTCATTTTTGGTTGTTTTATGAATAGCATAACCACGATTATTTAAAGAAGTTATAATACTCATTTTTATATAGTCAATATTTAATATGAATTTATTTTTTATATGTAATTTATAAATAGATGGTTAAAAATTTTATTAGAGCATTATTAATTTTGATTTTAATTTTTGTTATTTTAGTCGATTTCGATTTACCAATTATTATAAGCACTCCTATTAATCAATTATTTATAGCTATTATTATACTATTTTTAATATTAACTGTTGATGAAATTATAGGATTTATAACCGGTTTAATATTTTTAATTATTTATTTTAAATATTACCAACGAAAATTAAATAAATCTTCAAAGAATTCAGATAATTCCGAATCGTCTTCTAATAATGTTATGGGTATTTCAGCTACCACAAAATCGCATTTTACATCATCGCCTGCCATGTATTCAACAACTAGCCCCGATGATAATTCATCTTTATCATCTATATTTAATTTCTTTTCAGGTGATACTAAACCAAAACCATATTCAAATCAGCCTGAAATACCTAATCATTATATTCAGGATATAAAAAATGAAAATTGCACTTTAATTCCATATGTTTCTACAGAATTATTAAAATCAGCACAAAATAATGTTTATAATGAAGATAATTATAATGTCGAAATAAAACAAGATGCTAATTTTTATGGTATTCAAGGATTAAACTCAGATAACGTCCATTATAGTGCGTTCGACAATTCTTCAAATAACTATACAACATTATAAAACATCATCAAATATAATATAACAAAAATTAAACCAAGTTTAATATAATAATTATAACTATCAAACATTAATGATAAATTTTCTGGTATTTTACTTAAAATAGTTGCATAAATATATGGATTAGTTACCAAAGCAACAATTATACAAATAATAAAAACCTTAACTACCAATTCATTATCAATGCATAAATCTTTTTTGTTTTTTTGCTGTTGTAGTTGCGGTAGTAGCTGCTGTGGTAGCTGTTGTTGTGGTGGCGGTAATGGTACTTGTTGTGGTAGCTGTTGTTGTTGCTCTTGCTGCTGATAATTAATTTTATAATTATTATTAGCATTTTCAGATAAAGATAATTCTTTTTCAAATTCGCTCAAAACATCTCTAACTGTTTGATCGTTTGTCATATCGTCTGTTATTACAGGTCCATTAGTTTTTAATGGTATTTTGTCTATAGATGTAATCATAATATTATTAGACGGTTTGCCGGTTGTCGTCATCTGTTTTTATATTATTATAATTTATATATATAATAATAATTCTTACGCAAATATTTTATTCATAAAATTGGGATCTTCTATTTGATTAGAAGCTTTATAATTTTCTTTATTGGCTTCTAATGCATCTTTATTACAAGGTGCATTAACAATTTTATATTTATAACAAACATCATTTAATTTAAATACCTTATTAACAACTTCTTCATATTTAGGGGCAAAATATAAAGTGCAATTTTCTTTACATACTCTACTAAAAACTAAAGCTAATGACAAACCAAATAATGCACTGATAAATATTTGCCCGTATTTATTATAAAATAATCTATCTAAAATATACTGTGTTTTCATTTTTAATCTATTTTAATATTAGTTTTTTAAATTATAGGTTGTTCTATAGCATCGGGTGTGCATTTAACTTCATCGACTTTAAATTTATAACAGGTATCATTATCTGAATGTCTATAGACAATTTTATCGGCATTATAAGGAGTTGGATATTTAATTATAATCTTTGGTTTAGGAGTAGAAATATATACATAAAAAATACCAATAGCAAACGCAATAATAAACGCAAAAATATTAAAACTGAATGTTTTCATTTTTATTTATATTCTAATTAATATAATTAAATAAATGTCTGGGGCAATTCGATTCGTTTGGCTAAAATTTTTAGATATTATAACACCAATTATTGCATTTCTTATAGTATTTTTAATTATTAGTGGTATATGGTGTTTAATTTTTAAAATTTCTTTTAATAGATATTTTAATAATGTAATTAAACCAGTTATATTAATATTTTATAGTTTAGGATATTTAATTTTTCAGATAGTACAAATACCTATAGTTATTTATGAATTTATAAAAACATTTTTTATAGAAATAGGAGCTATATTTGCTTATGGTATAAATTTTATTAATAATATTTTTAGTTTTATGTATGACATAACTGTAATAAATGATGAAAATTTATTTTAATTTTATTACAGAATTAATTGTATAAATTTCTTCTACTTCTTCTATATCCGGCTTTTTTAATGTTATGTAATTATATAAATCATTTGATTTTTTAGATTTGCGCCATTTGTCAAATAAAACCTTATTATCCTTCATATATTTATTATATTTTTCATTATTACTTCGTCGTTTGCTCTCATATTCCATATAATATTTATTTTGTTTATCTTTTTCTTTTTTTGTTTTTTTCTCAATTTCATTTTTATAATTTGTAATTGCACCCAATAATTTAATTTTATTTATATCAGTCTTTGAATTAATATTATCAACTAATAGATAACCTATATCTAATGTTGTCATTTTCTATAACTATTAATTATATTTTTTTAGCATCATAAATATTAGGCTGTGATAATTCAAACATACTTTTATAAAATTGTGTTAAAGTCTCATTATCCGTCAATGTTTGTTCATATTCACTAATTGGAAGATATTTAATTATTGTCTTTAATTCATTCTGTTTTGTTATATATTTATTTTCATAATAACTTTTTATTATTAATATTATTCCTACAAATAATAGAAATAATGCTATTGATTTCATTTTTATTAAATGAAAATAAAAAAATAAAAAAACCTTAACTTAAAGTTCTTTCAACTGTAACTTCAATACCTTCAGGCACAACCTCCAGAGTTTCTGGTGTGGTTTCTGGAGTGGCTTCAGCAGTAGTTTCAGCAGTGGCTTCAGTAGTGGCTTCAGTGGCTTCAGCAGTGGCTTCAGCAGTGGCTTCAGCAGTGGTTGAAGCTTCTTTGGCAGCTAGCCAGGGGTCGCTTTGGTTGGCTAATTCTTCGGCTACATTAACTTTTGATTTTGAGATAATATCAACTTTTCGTTGTTCGAAAACTTGGTCTTTGGTTTCCATGTTTTGTTTATATTGTTTCATTAGAGTATTGAGTTGAGTTTCTGAATATTCTTGATCGTTTAGATCATTTGGATTTGGAGACCATGGACACCAGCAACCAACTTGACAAATATAGATATCAAATTTATCATCGTATTTTTTAATAAATTCGCTACGAGCTTTAGCTTCTTCCATGGTATCAAATACACCTCGTATTTTAATACCTCGCATAGATGTGCGAAAGTTATTTTCTCGATGAAAGTCAGTTTCAATTTCACCCGAATTAGTATCTTTGAAAAATTTATATTGTTCGTCTAATTCGCCAGCATCAAAAATATAAGCATGATTAGAACGAATAGTATTAATAAGATCAGCTGAATCAGGATATTTATTTTGAAGACCTTCAAGAAGTGCTGACATATCCTTGCCGAATTTATCTAAAAATCTTGAAAAATAATAAACTTCTTTGTTTTTGAGAATTTCTTCAGGACTTAAAAAAGAAACTAAACCATAATTTTGCCCTCTAATCGCCTTATCTTCATCCAAATAATCATGTTGTTTAGTTGTTACCAATACATCTTCCATTATTTACTTATATATAATAAATAAAAAATTCTTATATCTTTTTATAATAATATTCTAAGGATTTTACAATAATATAACTAGAAGCAACATAACCTACTAAATGTTTTGTAACTATTATAAAATAATTATTTAACATTTTTAATAATAATAAATAAAAAAAATGTTATATTTATAATAGTATGTATCAGCCAACTTATAGTTTTGATATTTGGGAAGCACTAATTCGTATATTAAAATACGCGATAGAAGCAATGGTTGTCGCGCTAGCAGCTTATATTCTACCAGAACACAAACTACGATTTAGCGAAATATGGATGATTGCTTTGACTGCCGCTTGTCTATTCTCAATATTCGATTTACTCGCTCCTTCATTCTCTGCCGGTGCTCGTCAAGGTGTTGGACTTGGTGCCGGTTTCCGTCTAATTGGTTTCGGTATTTAAAGAGATGGAATAACTTTATAATTTAATTCTTCGCATATTTTTTTCCATATTTGGTCTTGGACGTATAATTTTTCTCTACTTTTTAATAAAGGAAAGAATTTTAAATATTCATTCAGTCCTAATATCTGAAAAAATTTATATAAAACATAACTATACGATAAAAAGTTTTTTCTATCTTTAGGACAATGTTTTAAAAAAGGTCCTTGAATATCTCGAAACATCGAACATAATTTTTCCTCTAATTCTGGTGAAAATTGCGGCGTAGGTATTCCATTAATTCTATTGATAATATAATTGATATGTTCATAATATTTATTAATTCTCAATCGTTTCAATATTTCTCGCATTTTTGTATATGTAATTTTCTTAGTATCCATTATTTTTTCTTTTTTAATTTCATTTAAAATTTTTTCAAATACATCATTAGGAATGTCTGTACTTTCTTTTCCTTGAACTTGATTACACCATTCCCTAAAATGATTAATTCTCTTATAACTAAAATGAGAAGTATCTTTATTATTTTGTCTTAAAATAGGTCTATTTTGTTCTACCAATAATAATTCCTGATATCCACAATTACTACAAATCATTATTGCATCGTGTTGCAAACAAATTAAAGGAATATTACATTTACAACATATTTCATTATTATCATTATTAATTTTTTTTATATGATATTTATTAGTAATAGATAAATATTGATCGACTAAATCGCTTTTTTCAATAATTTTTAATTCATCGATTTCGACTTTATCTTCAACTGGAGTTATATTGAATGATTCTAAAATAGATTTTGTTTTATATTTACTAGAAGATGCAACCGACTGTTTTTCAATCATCTCATAATAATTAAATAAAATAGAACTGGTATTTTCATAATATTCAATTTCATCAAAATTATTATTATTGTTTATTTCATTTTGAATATTTTTAAGTTCTTCTTTTATTTGTATATTACTATTCCATAGATTTGAATATAATTCATCGTTTTTAATATTACTATTATAATATCGAGTAATTTCATCATTTATATTTTTATAATTTTTTTCTAACCTATCTATTTTTTCCACATAATTTTGATTGTCTATTATTTTTTTATTATAATTACTTATAATTTTATTGTGCATCGCATCCAACGTTGATAAATCTCGGTTTATATCAACGTTTTGAAATCGCTTTTTAGAAGTTTTATCTTTAAACATATATAATAATAAAAATTTTAAATTATGCTTTTATATAAATTATGAATTATTTTTTTTCTCCTATTATAGTATAAAGAATATAGCATAAATGGGTGGTGGTCTTCTTCAACTTGTTGCTTATGGTGCTCAGGATGTTTATTTAACTGGTAATCCACAAATTACTTTTTTCAAAGTTGTTTATCGCCGACATACTAATTTTGCTATGGAAGCAATTCAACAAACATTCAGTGGTGTTCCTAATTTTGGAAATACAGTTTATTGTCAAATTTCTCGAAATGGTGATTTAATTCATCGTACATATTTAGAAGTTGGGATTAAAGCCCCAACTACTCCTTCTAATACTTCTTATGTTAATTATTTAGGTCTTCGATTATTAAAATCTGTTTCTATAGAAATTGGCGGACAACAAATTGATAAACATTATTCTGACTGGTTATATATATGGAATGAATTATCATTACCTCTTGGAAAACGTTATGCATGGGATACTATGGTCGGTGCAGATCATGACATTTTAAATTCCGGTCCTATTGGTGCTGCCGATGCTGATAAAGTTACTACTTTATATATACCTCTTGAATTTTGGTTCTGTCGCAATATTGGTCTCGCTCTACCATTAATAGCGCTTCAATATCATGAAGTCAAACTAAAGATAGAATTTGAAACTTTAAATAATTGCACTTATAAACCTAATAATGTATTAAATGCTGCTAGTGAAACTTTATCTCTCATAAGTCCTAATTTATGGGTCGATTATATCTTTTTAGATACTGATGAACGACGAAAATTCGCTCAATTATCTCATGAATATCTAATCGAACAATTACAATTTACCGGTCAAGAAAGTCTAAATTCTACCGGTTCTCGAATTAAATTAAATTTTAATCATCCTTGCAAAGAATTAGTATGGGTCGCAAAAATAAATACACCAAATGCTTATTGGTATAATTATACCGTCCCAGATATTAGCGCAGCATTACCATCATCAAATCCAGCAGAAGATGTAGGTTATTCTTTCCCTAATATATTTGGTATTTCAGCTCTTAATACAAATGCTTATGTTACTTCAAATATTGGAAGCGCTGTAATTACTACTAGTAATCAAAATATAGGAGCTATAGATAATATTTTACCATATTCTTCTTCAACATTAACTACTAAGAATGTTAATCCATTTGATACATGTCTTTTACAATTAAATGGAAATGATCGTTTTAATGTTCGCAACGGCTCTTATTTCAATTTAGTTCAACCTTATCAACATCATACTAATATACCTCTAAATCGTGGTATTAATGTTTATTCTTTTGCTCTCAAACCAGAAGAACATCAACCATC
>Ga0214923_10006575_pt1 | contig 13001 bp, 9 predicted proteins | sample LL1510_MetaG_FD_177993 | JGI IMG/M metagenome (GOLD analysis project Ga0214923, IMG submission 177993) | Freshwater microbial communities from Lake Lanier, Atlanta, Georgia, United States - LL-1510 | ecosystem: Environmental > Aquatic > Freshwater > Lake | place: USA: Georgia | collected 2015-10-15
ATTCCACAAGATAATACGCCTGAATTGGAAGTGTTTCTGGTTTTGTCGGTTCAGCTAATTGACCTTCTTTTACATCAGTTGGTAATAACTTAGCTTTTTTGTAACGAAATGAATACGACAATTTAATTAACACATCGCGACGAGCTGCACTAGGTTTATCTTGAAACCAAGTTCCCTGACCATTTTTCCAAACCAAATATTTTCCTTCGAAATTACCTGCCACAACATTGAAAAAAGGTGTTGGAGCAATCGTTGAAGGCTTATTAAATCGTTTGAAAATAATCGAATGTTTGTCGAGACCTGCCATGATAGCAGTAGTTACGAATCTGGCGCAGTTTGATTCACTTTTTTTCAACCCACTATACGGAATATAGCCCTTTACCTGAAATTGATGAATCGCTGTCAAAACTTTTTCGATATTGACATTATACATTACTGAAGCATACAAAGCATCCTCACCATGGGTTGCTTTACTAATACCTTCCAGTTCATTGCATACTTCCATCAAATTCATTAACTCACCATCTTCTGACCACTTTGGTATTGTATGCAGTATTAGTTTTGGATCTGTAGTAGCACTTCTTGTTCTTCCAAAACCTTTAGGAGTAATGTATCGGCCAAAATCCGCGTAGATGAAGACGTCTTTTTTAACTACCAAAAGAGCAGCATGACCAACAAGAACATTGATGTTTCTCATAATTCCGATTTTCCTCAAAAATTGAAGGAATTTTTCCGGTGCACGGGCCGTCATATTAGGCCAAGCCATCGGAATTACTGCGGAAAATTTAAACTGATTTTCAATCATTCTTAATACAAAATTAACTTAAATGCAATTTAAATATTACAAATTAAGCTAAAACTTAAAGAATTTGGCTTCGCACATTTTTTATATTACATTTGAGGAAAAATTTATTTTAAAATGAAAGCTTTACTTTTTTTCTCAACGGCACTCTTAATACTTGCTTCATGCACTAAATATGCAGATGGTCCAAGCTTTTCACTTTTAACTCGACAGGCGAGAATTACTAATGAATGGATTTTAGAAAAGCAAACCCTAAATAATAGTGACTTGCCAATTTTAGGAGAAACTAAACTAACAATAGAAAAAGACGGAACTTTCTCTGAATCAACTGTCAAAAATGAGTTAGGTCAATTGCAAACAACACACAAACATGGTATTTGGTCATTCTCGGATGACCAAGGAAAAATATATATGACCGAATCTCTGTTGAGTTCTTTGGTGGTTGACTACGAAATTCGTGAACTAAAAAATAAACGTCTAAAATTGAGAAAATCAATTAACAACAATATTTACGAATGGGTTTACATCAGTAAATAATACTCTACTTTTTATTTAGACAAATCTTTCGTCTGCCTCCATTACATGACCGCATTTTTTGCAGGATCTCATTTCTAAAGAAGTATAAAATTCTTTAAATCGGGGAATAAAATCTTTTTCAATGTTTTCAAGGGGGAACCTGTAAGACTTAAGAGAGTTATTGCATTTTTCGCAAAACCACATCAAACCATCCACTAAGTCGGTACCCTTTCTGACTTTTTCAATAACTAAACCCACAGTATTTTCCCCTCGAATTGGCGAGTGCGGTGTATTACCGGGAAGAAGAAACATTTCTCCTTCTTTTATATGAATATCTTTGGCTTTTCCCTCGTGCTGAATTCGAACTGTTATATCTCCTTCTAATTGATAAAACAATTCTTCACTTTCATTATAATGATAGTCTTTTCTTGCGTTTGGTCCACCCACCACCATTACAATAAAATCTCCAGCTTCTTTATAAAGGTTCTTATTTCCTACAGGCGGTTTTAACAAATCCCTGTTTTCTTCGATCCATTTTTGTAAATTGAAAGGTGCCAACATAGTAACTAATTTTTCATAAAAATAGGTAAAGAAAATACGCAAAAACAAAAAAGGATGGCCGAAACCATCCTTTTCCTATAAATTTAGATTGATTAAGCGTTTTCTAGCATTTCATCGTACTTCTCTTGCGATGCCACAATCATCTTTTGGAAATTACGCACACCTGTACCTGCTGGTATTAAATGTCCAACAATTACGTTTTCTTTTAATCCTAATAGGTGATCCTCTTTTCCTGAGATTGCAGCCTCGTTCAGAACTTTCGTTGTTTCCTGGAATGAAGCCGCAGAAATGAACGATTGTGTTTGAAGTGACGCACGTGTGATACCTTGAAGTAATGGAGTGGAAGTAGCTGGAATTGCTTCACGAGCTTCAACCAATGCTTTATCCTCTCTCTTCAACTTCGAATTCTCATCTCTAAGTCTTCTCACAGACACCAACTGACCTTTCTTCAATTCATCAGAATCGCCTGCATCTTTTACGAACATCATTCCGAACAATGCATCATTTGCTTCCATAATATCGGCTTTATGAACTGATTGTCCTTCAAGGAACATAGTATCTCCAGCTTCAATAATTTCAGCTTTTAACATCATTTGTCTAACGATTACTTCAAAATGTTTATCGTTGATTTTAACCCCTTGAAGTCGGTAAACTTCTTGGATTTCATTTACGATATATTCTTGCACTTTCGTTGGACCTTCAATGTTTAGAATGTCATTCGGCGTAATCGCACCATCAGAAAGAGGTTGTCCTGCGCGTACGAAATCATTTTGCTGTACCAATATATGCTTTGAAAGTGGCACTAGATAAGTTTTAACTTCACCTAACTTAGAAGTGATTTTAATCTCTCTGTTACCTCTCTTTATAACCCCGAAAGTAGCTGTACCATCAATTTCAGAAACTACCGCAGGATTGGAAGGATTCCGTGCTTCAAATAATTCAGTTACACGAGGTAAACCACCTGTAATATCTCCAGTTTTACCCGCCATTCTTGGGATCTTAACTAGCGTCTCACCGGCTTCTATTTTATCTCCTTCGTTAACAGAAATGTGCGCATTCACAGGTAAAGAATACTCTCTCAATACCTCTTTCGTTTTTGCATCAACAATATGAATAGCAGGAGATTTCTTTTTATCTCGGGTTTCAATGATAACCTTTTCAGTAAATCCAGTTTGCTCATCGATTTCTTCTCGATATGTAATATTTTCTTGAATACTCTCAAATACCACCTTACCAGCTACTTCTGAAACAATTAGCGCATTGTATGGATCCCACTTACAAATTACATCGCCTTTTTTGATTTTAGTATTTGCCGAAACCATCAACTCAGAACCGTAAGGCACATTAGCATTCATGACCACCACACCTGTTTTTTCATCTGTGATTTTTAATTCTGCCGAACGTCCAACTACAATAGTTTTAACAGAGCCATCTGCATTCTTACGCTCAATTGTTCTTAATTCGTCAATTTCTAATTTACCGTTCGCTTTCGCTTTCATATCGGAGATATCTGCGATGTTCGAAGCCGTACCACCCACGTGGAACGTACGAAGGGTCAACTGAGTTCCTGGTTCACCAATTGATTGAGCAGCGATAACTCCAACTGAGTCACCTATTTGGGCTAAACGGTGATTCGAAAGGTTTCTTCCGTAACACTTCGAACAAACTCCTCTTCTCATTTCGCATGTCAATACAGAACGTATTTCTACTTCTTCAATCCCTGCTTTTTCTATTTCTTTGGCAACATCTTCAGAAATTAATTCTCCTGAAGCAACAATTAAATTATCGGATTCCGGGAAATAAACATCGTGAACAGATGTTCTTCCTAAAATTCTATCATAAAGTGGCTCTACGATTTCGTCGCTTTTCTTAAGTGCTGTTGCTACAATACCTCTTAAGGTTCCACAATCATTAGAGTTAATCACAACATCTTGTGCAACGTCAACCAATCTTCGTGTAAGGTAACCAGCATCTGCTGTCTTAAGTGCTGTATCTGCAAGACCTTTACGCGCACCGTGAGTAGAAATAAAATACTCAAGAATGGAAAGACCTTCCTTAAAGTTAGATAAAATTGGATTCTCAATAATTTCTTGAACTGAAGCTCCCGACTTTTGCGGTTTCGCCATCAATCCTCTCATTCCTGAAAGCTGTCTAATTTGTTCTTTCGAACCACGGGCTCCAGAATCGAACATCATATATATTGAGTTGAAACCTTGTTTATCACTCTTCAATTGATCCATTAATGTATGAGTCAATCGAGAATTTGTATGTGTCCAAATATCAATAATCTGATTATAACGTTCGTTATTTGTAATGAGACCCATATTGTAATTCATCATTACTTCTTTAACATCATTCTCAGCTTTTAATACTAAGGCTTCTTTTTCTTTTGGAATAATGATGTCGTCCAAATTGAATGATAGACCACCTCTAAATGCCATCTCATAACCTAGTTTTTTAATATCATCTAAGAACTGAGCTGTTTGTGAAGTACCACAAATTTTCAATACTTCGCCGATTATGTCACGAAGAGCCTTTTTAGTCATTACATCGTTGATGAAACCAACTTTTCGCGGCACCTTTTCGTTGAATAATACCCGACCACAAGTTGTCTCAAGTATTTTCAATTCAGGTTCACCAATATGATTTAAATCATACGTTTTCACCTTGATGTGCGCATGAAGATCTAATTTACCTTCATTATATGCAATTATAACTTCATATGGCGAATAAAATGTGCTTCCTTCTCCTTTAACCACCTCAGTATCTGTAGATTTTTTACCTTTTGTAATGTAATATAATCCAAGTACCATGTCCTGAGAAGGAACGGCAATTGGTGCACCATTCGCAGGGTTCAAAATATTATGCGACGCCAACATCAACATCTGAGCTTCCAATATTGCAGCGTTACCTAGTGGTAAATGCACAGCCATTTGGTCACCATCGAAATCCGCGTTGAACGCCGTAGTTACCAATGGATGAAGTCTAATTGCTTTTCCTTCAATTAATTTTGGTTGGAATGCTTGAATACCCAAGCGGTGAAGTGTAGGGGCTCTGTTCAACAGAACAGGGTGTCCTTTCAATACATTTTCTAAAATATCCCAAACAACAGGTTCTTTTCTATCAACAATTTTCTTCGCTGATTTTACTGTTTTTACAATTCCTCTTTCGATCATTTTTCGAATGATGAACGGTTTGTATAATTCAGCTGCCATATCTTTCGGCAAACCACATTCGTGTAATTTTAAATCTGGACCAACGACAATAACAGAACGGGCAGAGTAGTCAACCCTTTTACCAAGTAAGTTTTGACGGAAACGTCCTTGTTTACCTTTTAATGAATCCGAAAGAGATTTTAAAGCTCTGTTTGATTCTGTCTTAACAGCACTTGATTTTCTTGAATTATCGAATAAGGAATCAACAGATTCTTGAAGCATCCTTTTCTCGTTACGAAGAATTACTTCAGGGGCCTTAATTTCGATTAACCTTTTCAAACGGTTATTACGAATAATTACTCTTCTGTAGAGATCATTTAAATCCGAAGTTGCAAATCTTCCACCATCTAATGGAACTAATGGGCGTAATTCAGGCGGAATAACAGGAACAACTTTCACCACCATCCATTCTGGTCTGTTCTCAATTCTAGTTTGCGAATCGCGCATTGCTTCTACAACTTGTAATCGCTTTAACGCTTCATTCTTACGTTGAACTGATGTTTCGTTTTCTGCCTGACCTCTTAATTCATAAGAAAGATTTTCAAGATTCAAATCTCTAAGCAAGTCATGAAGAGCCTCAGCTCCCATTTTGGCAACAAACTTGTTTGGATCACTATCCTCAAGGTAATGATTGTCCTTTAATAAAGGATTGTCGATAATATCTAAATATTCCTCTTCGGTCAAGAAATCCATTTTCTTGAGATTCACTCCTTCTATTTGAGAGGAAGATCCTGGATTTATTACAACATATCGCTCGTAATAAATAATTTGATCTAATTTCTTAGTTGGTAAACCAAGTAAGTAACCAATTTTGTTTGGCAATGACCTAAAATACCAAATATGAGCAACTGGAACAACCAAAGAAATATGCCCCATACGCTCTCTTCTTACCTTTTTCTCGGTAACTTCTACCCCGCATCGGTCACAAACTATTCCTTTGTATCGGATTCTTTTGTATTTACCACAGTGACACTCATAGTCTTTAACTGGTCCGAAGATACGCTCACAGAATAAACCATCTCTTTCCGGTTTATATGTTCTGTAATTTATCGTTTCTGGCTTCAATACTTCTCCACTTGACTGCTCAAGAATAACCTCCGGAGAAGCTAACGAGATCGTAATTTTATTGAAGCTACTTTGTTTTTTTGGTGTTTCTTTTTTGAAAGCCATTTTTTATGAATGATTTCGTTTTTACTAATTATTAATCCATTGATACGTTAAGACACAATCCGCGAAGTTCGTGTAAGAGGACATTAAATGATTCAGGAATACCTGGTTCAGGAATGTTATCTCCTTTAACTATCGCTTCGTATGCTTTCGCTCTACCCATTACATCATCAGATTTAACAGTCAAGATTTCTTGTAAGATATTGGATGCACCGAATGCTTCAAGTGCCCAAACCTCCATCTCACCAAATCGTTGTCCACCAAATTGTGCCTTTCCTCCCAATGGTTGCTGAGTAATAAGCGAGTATGGACCGATTGATCGCGCGTGCATCTTATCGTCTACCATGTGAGATAACTTCAACATGTAAATTACACCTACAGTAGCTGTTTGGTGGAATCTTTCACCAGTACCTCCGTCATATAAGTATGTTTTACCCGATCTAGGCACTCCAGCCTTATCTGTCCAATCATTAATCTCATCTGGCGTTGCCCCATCAAAAATTGGGGTAGCAAATTTAACACCTAATTTTTGTCCGGCCCAACCTAACACAGTTTCATAAATTTGTCCAAGGTTCATACGAGATGGCACTCCTAATGGATTTAAGACAATGTCAACCGGAGTTCCGTCTTCCAAGAAAGGCATATCTTCTTGACGAACGATATTTGCAACAATACCTTTGTTCCCGTGACGACCTGCCATTTTATCACCAACTTTTAATTTTCTCTTTTTGGCAACATAAACTTTTGCAAGTTTTACGATTCCCGCAGGCAATTCGTCTCCCACTGAAATATGAAACTTTCGTCGTTTGTAATTCCCTAAAAGATCATTTGCTTTAATGCTAAAGTTGTGAATCACACGACTTATCAATTGATTAATTTTCTCGTCAGCTGTCCAATTCAATGGATTTACAATAGTGTAATCCAAAGCAAAAAGAGCCTTATTATTGAATTTTGTGCCTTTTTTAATCAATTCCTCCTTAAAGTTATTGTAAACTCCAGAAGATTTATGCTCACCAAGGATAACCATCAACTTATCCACTAACTTTTCTTTTAATTCTGCAAAGTCTTTTTGGTATTCAGCATCCAAAGTTTCAAGAATTGGTTTATCTTGAGTTTTGGATTTTCTATCCTTGATAGCTCTCGAAAATAACTTTTTATCGATAACAACACCTCTTAAGGAAGGTCCTGCTTTCAAAGAAGCATCTTTTACGTCTCCAGCTTTGTCTCCAAAAATCGCACGTAATAACTTTTCCTCAGGAGATGGATCTGTTTCTCCTTTCGGAGTAATTTTCCCAATAAGTATGTCTCCTTCTTTAATTTCAGCTCCTATTCTAATCAAACCATTGTCATCAAGATCTTTAGTTGCATCTTCACTTACGTTTGGAATGTCTGATGTTAGTTCTTCCATTCCTCGTTTTGTATCACGAACTTCCAAAGAATACTCATCGATATGAATAGAGGTGAAAATGTCATCTCGAACAACTTTCTCAGAAATAACAATAGCATCTTCGAAATTGTAACCCTTCCATGGCATGAATGCAACCTTAAGATTTTGACCTAAGGCTAATTCACCATCTTGTGTAGCATATCCTTCACATAGAACTTGACCAAAAGCAACTCGATCACCTTTTTGAACAATAGGCTTAAGATTGATACAGGTGCTTTGATTGGTTTTAGCAAATTTTGTCAACGAATACGATTTTACTTCTGAGTCGAAACTTACAAGCTTATCATCTTCATTCCAATCGTAACGAATAACAATTTCGTTGGCATCAACGTATTCTACCACGCCTGAACCTTCAGAATTAATCAACACGCGTGAATCACGTGCCACTAACTGCTCAATACCAGTTCCAACAATTGGTGAATTAGGTTTCAACAATGGAACCGCCTGACGTTGCATGTTAGAGCCCATCAAGGCACGGTTAGCATCATCATGTTCTAAGAAAGGAATAGAAGAAGCCGCAATCGAAGCGATTTGGTTTGCACCAACATCCATTAGGTTAATGTCTTTTGGACCAACCACAGGGAAGTCACCTTCATATCTTGCTTTTACAAGATCAGAAAGGAAGTTACCTTTATCGTCAACTTTGGCATTGGCTTGTGCAATCATTTTTGCATCTTCCTCTTCCGCTGCAAGGTAAATTGGTTGTTCAGAATATACAACTTTCCCGTTGTCTACTTTTCTATATGGTGTTTCGATGAAACCAAGTTTATTCACTTTCGCAAAAACACATAAAGAAGATATTAATCCAATATTTGGACCTTCAGGTGTTTCAATCGTACACAAACGTCCATAATGCGTGTAGTGAACGTCACGAACCTCAAATCCAGCTCTTTCTCTTGACAAACCGCCTGGTCCGAGTGCCGACAAACGACGTTTGTGGGTAACTTCAGACAAGGGATTTGTTTGATCCATAAATTGAGACAACTGATTCGTTCCAAAGAATGAATTTATTACAGAGGATAACGTTTTAGCATTAATCAAATCAATTGGAGTGAAAACCTCGTTGTCGCGAACATTCATTCGTTCCCTAATTGTTCTTGCCATTCTTGCAAGTCCAACTCCAAATTGCGAATACAACTGCTCTCCTACCGTACGAACACGACGATTCGATAAGTGATCGATATCATCGATGTCAGCTTTGGAGTTAATTAATTCTATCAGGTACTTGATTATGTTAATGATATCTTCTTTGGTAAGAACTCTAGATTCTTCACTTCCGCTCAATCCTAGTTTTTTATTCAAACGATAACGCCCTACTTCACCAAGATCATAGCGTGCATCAGAGAAAAATAATTTTTCAAATACACCTTTAGCTGTTTCGTAATCTGGTGGATCTGCGTTTCTTAATTGACGATAGATATGTTCAACAGCTTCTTTTTCAGAATTTGAAATATCTTTTTGAAGCGTATTGTAAATAATAGTGTAATCAGTAGAGTTGGCATCTTCTTTGTGAAGGATTACAGATTTCGCACCTGAATCCAAGATAGAATCAAGGTGTTCTTCTCCAATCAACAATTCTCTGTCAAGAATAACTTCATTTCGTTCAATGGAAACAACTTCTCCTGTATCTTCATCTACAAAGTCTTCTATCCAAGTTTTTAAAACCCTTGCTGCCAATCTTCTACCAACAAGTTTTTTCATATTCGCCTTGTTGATTTTTACTTCGTCAGCCAAACCAAATATCTCAAGGATATCGCGATCGGTTTCATAACCTATTGCTCTAAAAAGAGTAGTTACAGGTAATTTCTTTTTACGATCGATATAAGCATACATGATGTTGTTAATATCAGTAGCGAACTCTATCCAAGAACCCTTGAATGGAATGATACGGGCAGAATATAATTTTGTACCATTAGCATGACGACTTTGTCCAAAGAATACACCTGGTGAACGGTGTAACTGAGATACAATAACTCTCTCAGCACCATTTACCACAAACGAACCTTTTGGTGTCATATAAGGAATTGTACCTAAATAAACATCTTGCACGATTGTTTCAAAATCTTCGTGTTCAGGATCGGTACAATACAATTTCAATTTTGCTTTTAAGGGAACGGAATACGTTAACCCTCTTTCGATACACTCTTCGATAGTATAGCGTGGTGGATCGATGAAATAATCCAAGAACTCCAATACGAATTGGTTTCGTGTATCAGTTATTGGAAAGTTTTCAGCGAATACTTTAAAAAGTCCTTCACTGTTTCTGTTTTCAGGAGTCGTTTCTAACTGAAAAAATTCTTGAAAAGATTTTAACTGGATTTCCAGAAAATCTGGGTAATCAAATTGATTTTTGCTTGAAGCAAAATTAATTCTGGTTGAATTATTCGATGTTGCCAAGGCTTTTATTTTTTTAGTTACTTCAATACGGAATTTACAAATGCTAAAAAACAGGAGAAGGCACCCGTATTGAAACGGTGCCTCTCCTGTATATGAAGACGATTATTACTTAATCTCAACTTCAGCTCCAGCCTCTTCTAGAGACTTTTTAAGTCCTTCAGCTTCGTCTTTCGAAACACCTTCTTTCAATGTAGAAGGAGCAGCGTCAACTAGGTCTTTAGACTCTTTTAATCCGTTACCAGTAAGTTCTTTTACTAACTTAACTACTGCTAGTTTGTTAGCTCCACCAGCTTTAAGGATTACGTCGAACTCTGTTTTTTCAGCAGCAGCTTCTTCGCCACCACCAACAGCACCTCCTGCAACCATTACTGGAGCAGCAGCAGCTGGTTCGATTCCATACTCATCTTTTAAAATTGTTGCTAACTCATTAACTTCTTTTACTGTTAGGTTAACCAACGTTTCTGCAATTTGCTTTAAATCAGCCATTTTATTTAAAATTTAAAAAGGTTTAAAAATAATTAATTTACTATCCTCGATCTTCGAGGGTTTTAAGGATACCAGCAATTTTACTACCAGCACCTGTAAGACCAGACAACACATTTTTCGCAGGACTTTGCAATAAGCCGATGATTTCTCCAACAAGTTCTTCTTTGCTTTTAAGGGCCTCAAGAACTACTAATTGATTATCACCAACGAAAATCGCTTCATCAATATAAGCACCCTTTAATAGTGGCTTTTCACTTTTCTTGCGAAAATCCTGAATTAATTTTGCAGGGGCATTTGCTACTTCTGAAAACATGATAGAAGTTGAACCTTTAAGTACACCCGAAAGTCCACTATAATCCTTTCCTTCTACCTTATCCATTGCTTTTTGAAGCAGTGCATTTTTTACTACTCGCATTTTGATATTTGCTTGAAAACATCTTCTGCGTAGCGTATTCACTGATTCAACTGTTAAATCTGCAGTGTCTGTTAAATAGACTATAGATGACGCTTGTAATTCAGCCGCCAAATTGTCAATGTATTTTGCTTTTTCTTCTCTTGTCATTTCACTAAGTTTTAAGCATTAACAGACTTTGTGTCAATTTGAATACCTGGACTCATTGTTGAGCTTAAATAAATGCTCTTAATGTATGTACCTTTGGCAGCAGATGGCTTTAGTTTAATTAGCGTTTGGATTAATTCATTCGCATTGTCACGAATTTTTCCTCCCTCAAAACTAACTTTACCAACTGAAGAATGAATAATACCGTATTTATCAACTTTAAAGTCAATTTTTCCGGCCTTAACTTCTTCTACTGCTTTGCCAACTTCCATCGTCACAGTTCCTGTTTTTGGATTAGGCATTAAACCTCTAGGTCCCAATATTCTACCTAAAGCACCTACTTTACCCATAACAGATGGCATCGTGATAATTACGTCTATATCAGTCCATCCTCCCTTGATTTTGTCAATGAAGTCATCAAGACCTACGTAATCTGCGCCAGCTTGCTTCGCCTCAGCTTCCTTATCTGGAGTACAAAGTACAAGTACCTTAACATCCTTTCCTGTTCCATGAGGTAGGGCAACTGTTCCGCGCACCATTTGGTTAGCTTTTCTTGGATCAACTCCTAATCGCACAGCGATATCAACAGAAGCATCGAATTTAGAGGTGGAAATTCCTTTCACCAAATCACATGCATCTGATAGAGTGTAAGCTTTTGACAAATCATATTTTGCCAAAATCTCTTTTCTTTTTTTAGAAACTCTTTTCATAATACTAATTATTTGGATTTAGGCGCTTCGCCACCTTTAACATTTACTCCCATACTTCTTGCCGTACCCGCAACCATTTTCATTGCTGAATCTACAGTAAAACAATTAAGATCAGGAAGTTTATCTTCAGCAATCGCACGAACTTGATCCCAAGTAATGGTACCAACTTTTACACGATTTGGTTCAGATGATCCTTTCTTAATTTTTGTGTGTTCAACAATTTGAACTGCTGCAGGTGGAGTTTTTAATACGAAATCAAATGATTTGTCACCATAAACAGTGATTACAACTGGAACAACCTTACCCATTTTATCTTGGGTTCTAGCATTAAATTGCTTACAGAACTCCATAATGTTCACGCCTTTCGCCCCTAAAGCTGGTCCGATTGGCGGAGATGGGTTGGCAGCTCCTCCTTTGATCTGCAATTTGATCAATGCTGCTACTTCTTTAGCCATATATATTCAATTTATGTAGTCAAACGTGAGTATTTTGATGGGAAGCTTTTATCATCAGACCCACTCCTACGGTTAATACAAATTATCCTTCTTTCTCGACTTGCATGTAACTAAGTTCTAAAAGATTTTTACGTCCGAAGATTTTCACCATTACTTTCAACTTTTTCTTTTCTTCGTTGATTTCGTCGATAACTCCGCTAAAGTTGTTAAATGGTCCATCTATAACTTTCACAGACTCTCCAATAACAAATGGAATTTTCATTTCTTCTTCTGTTTCGGCAAGTTCGTCAACTTTACCTAATATTCTATTCACTTCCGCTAGACGCATTGGAACCGGCTCTCCACCTTTTTCTGTTCCTAAAAATCCAATAACGTTGGGAATACTTTTAATAACGTGTGTCACCTCACCTAAAAGGGCAGCTTCAATAATCACATATCCGGGAAGATAAACCTTTTCCTTGTTCACTTTTTTACCGTTTTGAATTTTGAAAACTTTTTCTGTTGGAATTAATACCTGGCTTACAAAATCATTAAGTTTCGCCCGAGTAATTTCTAATTCAAGGTATTCTTTGACTTTCTTCTCCTTACCACTTACGGCACGAACTACATACCATTTTTTAACAATCTCTGCCATTTGCCGATTATAATTTGTTGTAAATCCAACCAATTACTCCATCCCAGAAGCC
>Ga0214923_10006576_pt1 | contig 12999 bp, 11 predicted proteins | sample LL1510_MetaG_FD_177993 | JGI IMG/M metagenome (GOLD analysis project Ga0214923, IMG submission 177993) | Freshwater microbial communities from Lake Lanier, Atlanta, Georgia, United States - LL-1510 | ecosystem: Environmental > Aquatic > Freshwater > Lake | place: USA: Georgia | collected...
CAAATGCTTCAGTAAATTCATCATTAAATAATTACGCAACAGTTACTGGTGTAAACACATCATTAAATAATTATGCAACAGTTACTGGTGTAAACACATCATTAAGTAATTACGCAACCATTACTGGTGTAAACACATCATTAAGTAATTACGCGACAAATGCTTCATTATCTAACTACTTAACAAATGCATCATTAAGTAATTATGCAACAAATGATTCAGTAAATTCATCATTATCTAACTACGCAACACTTACAGGTGTAAATGTTTCATTATCTAACTACTTAACAAATGCATCATTAAGTAATTACGCGACAAATGCTTCAGTAAATACATCATTATCTAACTATGCAACAATTACAGGATTAAATACATCTTTAAATAATTATGCAACAATTACAGGATTAAATACATCTTTAAATAATTATGCAACACTTACAAAAGTAAATACATCATTATCTAACTATGCAACAAATGCTTCAGTAAATTCATCAATCGCATCTTATATGATAAATGTATCAATAATAGATTCTTCAACTACATTAAATATTGGAACTTCAACTGCAAGTGCAGTTTATATTGGAAGTACAAATTCAAAGTTATATACAAATAATATAAGTGGTAATAATGTATCTTTTAATAATGCTTCTTTTACTGGTAATATAACCGCATCCAATGTATCTGTTAATGGTAATATAAATGCATTAAATATATATGCGGGAGCATTTTATTCTACGTCTGATTATAGATTAAAAGAGAACATTACATATATTTCGGATACATATGATATATTAAATTTAAAACCATGTACATATAATTTCAAAAATAGTTCTATTAAAAGAATAGGTTTTATTGCACATGAACTTCAAGAAATAATACCAGAATCAGTAACTGGACAAAAAGATGGTGATATACAAACAATAGATTATTCTGCACTTACAGCATTGTCTATATTAACTATACAACAAATTATAAAAAGATTAGAAATATTAGAAAATAAAAAATAGAAAATATAATCTTTTGTAATATAAATTATATTAGAAATATTTATGAGTAACAATAATTCTAATAATTCTAATAATAATTCTAATAATGATTCTAATAATTCAAACAATAATTCTAATAATAATTCAAACAATAATTCTAATGATGATCAACATATAAATAATTCAACTGATATATCTTATACTAATGTAATAAACATTATACAAGTATCAGATATATCTTTAAATTCAGAAATTGGACCTGGATATGTAATTGATGTATCTAATAATGAAGTTAAATTTAATACAACTCAACCTCAACTTCATATACCTAATATAACAGAAGACTTATCTGAAAATATTGTTATTATAGATGATAATGAAGTTATATTATCTCAAATAAGAAATTGTGCAGCACAAATAAAATGTGAAAATTTTCATGGAAAAGGTAGCATTGATGATTACAATGACCTTTTTGCAGCAGCTGCAGAAATAGCAAATCAAACTAAAACAATTGAATTAGATGTAAATATTGAGGGTTTTAATGAATTTGCAAATGCAGCAGATGAACTAAGTAATTTATTCCAAAGTTTTACAAAAAAATTACAAACAGTTAACATTATTGATGACTCAAATTTTCTTACATCTATATTAAATGCATTACAAAAAATAGTAAATTTATCAAATAATTTTGCAAAATTTAAAGAAACTATATTAGCTACAAGTACAATTGAGATACCAAAATCAATATATACAACTGCAATAATAATGAATCAAGTATCTGATGAAGTTGATTGTGCTATGCAATATATTAATAACTTTGTTACTCCAGATGCAAATTTACAAAATGCACAATTATCTTCTGCTGATAAATTAATTATACAAAAAGCAACAAATACAATTAATTCTTGGAATTCAATTGTTGAACATGGTGTCTCTGTAACTATGGCAGATAATTCAAATATTCAATATATTAAACAACAAAATACAAATTATATTGAAAGAGCATCATTATTAAGAAGTACAACTACAAATTTGAGAAATAAATTTAACTTTTATAATTTATGAGAAGAAGTCCTTATTCTAGAAATAAATTCAGTGTTTTTGTAAATTTAAAATCTTTAGAAACTTTAATGAATCCTCTATATGATAATGTCATTGTTAATACAGAAAATGACATTATAAATACAAATGATATTGAAAATAAAGTTATTTCTTTAATTGAACCAACTGAATATTCTAATGAAGTTCAAGTAGAATCAGAAGTAAAATTAGAAGTAGAATCAGAATTAGAAGTAGAATTAGAAAAATTACCAGAAGTTTTGCCTGAAGTTTTAGAAATTAAAGATTCAAATATTGAAATTTTACCAGAAAATTTATCTGAAAAATTATCTGAAGTTTTAGAAATTAAAGATTCAGATATTAAAGTTTTGCCAGAAGTTTTGCCAGAAGTTTTACCTGAAGTTTTGCCAGAAGTTTTGCCTGAAGTTTTACCTGAAGTTTTGCCAGAAGTTTTGCCTGAAGTTTTACCTGAAGTTTTAGAAAAAGATTCAGTTGTTGAAGTTTTGCCAGAAGTTTTGCCAGAAGTTTTACCAGAAGTTTTAGAAAAAGATTCAGTTGTTGAAGTTTTATCAGAAGTTTTACCAGAAGTTTTAGAAAAAGATTCAGTTGTTGAAGTTTTACCAGAAGTTTTAGAAAAAGATTCAGTTGTTGAAGTTTTATCAGAAGTTTTGCCAGAAGTTTTACCAGAAGTTTTAGAAAAAGAATCAATTGTTGAAGTTTTGCCAGAAAGGGAAGTTTTACCTGAAGTTTTAGAAAAAGAATCAGTTGTTGAAGTTTTACCAGAAGTTTTACCAGAAGTTTTGTCAGTAGTTTTACCAGAAGTTTTACCAGAAGTTTTACCAGAAGTTTTACCAGAAGTTTTACCAGAAGTTTTGTCAGTAGTTTTACCAGAAGTTTTAGAAAAAGAATCAGTTGTTGAAGTTTTACCAGAAGTTTTACCAGAAGTTTTGTCAGTAGTTTTACCAGAAGTTTTAGAAAGTAAAGAATCAGTTGTTGAAGTTTTACCAGAAGTTTTAGAAAAAGAATCAGTTCTTGAACTTTTGCCAGAAGTTTTAGAAAAAGAATCAGTTATTTTACCAGAAAATGAAGTTTTATCTGAAGAAATTAAAAAAAGAAAAAATATTGCAGTTCCTTTAGTTTTAGAAAAAAGAGGAAAGATTTTTATGTCATTTAAATAAATTATTTTTAAAAAAAAAATATATATTAAAAGAGTATAATGAGCGTGGACCCCTTAGCTTATAGCAATCTCTTAGGTATAATTAAAGATGTTGATACAAATGTTAAAACAGATGTAATGGCATTAGATAGAAACCTATCTAATGCCATTGGCACTTCTACTGCTTCTATTCTTTCTGGTGCAAATGCTAATTCAATTGCTTCAAATATGGTTGAAGATGCCAGATTCAGAGATACAAAAGATTCAATAAACAGAAATTCTGATTTCCTTTTAAATGATTCTAGACGCAATAATGAATTTATAGCAACTGCTGTAGAAAGAAATGGAACTGCTGCTGCATTAGGAGGATATAATAATACACAAACATTATTATCTGCAGCAGACCGTAATGGAATGGCCAATTTATCTGCAACAGACCGTAATGGAGCATTAAATTTAAGTGAAATGATACGAGGACAAGGACAAATTCGTGATTTAATTAATCATCAATCTTCTGAATCTAGAAGTGATACAAATAAATTAGCAGCAGACCATGCCCGAATGATGACAACTGCTTTAGGCGCTTCTAAAGATACCGATTTAAAAGTAATTGAAGCTGGTTACAAAGCTCAGCTACAAACTGCTTCTCTTTCTCAAGATTTATATAAAATGAAGAGTGATTTAGAAAAACAAGCAGCTGAACATAGTGCACTTGCTGCTCGTGATATGGCTTTTATTTCACGTGATATTCTTGGTTCTAAAGCAGATATAATGGCTGCATCTGCTGCCCAAAATGCAGCTGTATTACTAGATGCTGCAAAAAATAATAGTTCTTTATTATCTGAGCTTAGTAGAAATAAAGACATGATTGGTCTTCAATTTAGTGGAATTTCTGATAAATTATCAAATATGGATGTGGCTCGTGTTAGAGATGCAAAAGATGATTTTCGTGGAGAATATTATGGATTAAAATATGGTGATAGACATCATGGTTATCATCATCATCACGATAGAGGCCACGATATACACAATAATTTATATTCAACTTTAGATAGAGGACGTGACCATCATGAATATCGTGGTGGATTTCCTGGAGGATTTCCTGGAGGAGGTGGATTTCCTGGTGGCGGAGGATTTCCTGGAGCTGGCGGTAATGGTGGAAATGGTGGAGGAGGTGAAGGTAGATAAATATGCATATATTCCATTTAAATCATATAATATAATCAAAAAATAAAAATTTTATATTCATTAATAATGCTTTATAAAATAAACCAAATTAAACATTTTATAGTTTATCATTGATAAATTTATAAAATAAACCAAATTAAACATTTTATAGTTTATCATTGATAAATTTATAAAATAAACACAATTACAAATATAAAAATAAACAATTACAATAAACATATTTTACATTTTATATAATATGTTCATTTTGTTTATTTACTAAAAACTTAGGACAAATAAATAAATGCGCATTATTATTATTAATAATTTGTTTATGAAATTCAACATGTTCGCAACATATTTTTCCATTTACAATTCCATTATAACTACATCCTTTAATTTTATTTACTTTATAAATGCCAAATCCTCCAAATGCAGAAGTTACAGGAATTAATCCATTATTTATTTTTAATGTAATTTGATGTTGAGATATAACTTGTTTTGTTTTATATTTATTTGCCATTTCCCAACAATCATAATCAATAACTTGCCAAGGACATAATGGAGTCCATATATCTCTTTCAATACGTAATGCCCATATATCATAATATTTACCTAAACAATTTGCAAATAATGCGTCCCATTCTGTTGTTTCAAATAAATATTTTATTTGACTAGATTTAAATGTTGAAATTACATCATCTAAATCAACCATAATCATATAATCATAACCTTTTGTATATTTTAATAATGTATTACGACCATGTGCTAAAATATGTGTTCTTATAGAAGAGTTTAAATTTTCACTAATATAATCAAAAAAACTGTGTGTTTTTTTAAAATTATTCAATATTTCTATTGTATTATCAGTTGAATCATTTTCATAAATTACCATTTTAAATTCCTTACATAAGTTGTGTATTTCATATAATAATTCTAAATGTTTATAAATGTATTTAGAACTATTTTTAGTACAACCACAAACAATAATTGAATAAGGTAACATATTTTATATTAATATAATTAATATAAAATATGTTATTATATAAAAATATAAATATTATTCACATAAATGGAAAAAAATAATGAATATGTAAGTAGTAGAGGAATATTACAAAGTTGTGATTTTTGTTCAACTGTTGAAACTACAAATATACAAAAAATGGTTAATTATCCTCATCTAAATTTGGATAAAATAAAAATAAATCCAATTATTTATGTATGTGGTAGCGCAATTCCTCATTTTAATTTAATTTCATCATTTATTAAATTTCCTTTTATATTAGTCAGTGGTGATTGTGATGATTCACCAAATGAATTAATAAATTTTAATACATTTATAAATAATCCATTATTATTGCATTGGTTTTCACAAAATATAACTATAAAACATCCAAAGGTAACTATTATACCAATTGGATTAGATTATCATACAATGAAAAAAAGTAGTACATGGGGAAGTATTACAACTCCAAATGACCAAGAATATTTATTAAAATCTATTAAAAGAACTCCTATATATGATAGAAAAATAAAATGTTATGCAAATTTTCATTTTCAAATGAATACAAAATATGGTTATGATAGGAAAGATGCATTAAATAAAATATCTGAAAAACTAATATATTATGAGACAAATCATGTTACAAGATTAAAAACATGGTTAAACCAGGTAGAATATGCTTTTGTTATAAGTCCTCATGGAGGTGGATATGATTGTCATCGTTTGTGGGAAGCACTTATTTTAGGATGTATTCCAATTGTTAAAACATCGCCAATTGATTCATTATATGATGATTTACCTGTATTGATTGTAAATGAATGGTCAGATATAACTATATCTTTATTAGAAAATACAATAAATAATTTCAAAGAAAAAGTATTTAATTATGATAAATTAACACTTAAATATTGGATAAATAAAATGAAAAATATTTGATTTTTATAAATATTATATTTGAATTTTAATAAATATTAAATTTGTTAAATTATATTTAAATTATATAATGACAGATTTCAAAAAAGATTTTGCTAAATTTATTTCTGAAAATAATGTAGTTGGGGTAACAGCAGGTGTTATTATAGGTTATTCTGCAAAAGATACAATTACATCATTTGTAACAGATATATTTTTACCATTATTTATAATTTTTTTACATAAATTAAAATTTAAGTCAATAATGAGATTTTTACCAGGTAAAGGTAAAAATCAAATGGATATTGCAAAATTCGTAGGTCAGTTTATTAGTTTTATTTTATTAAGTATTATTACATTCTTTTTTCTTACATTTGCATTTACTAAATTGCTTAATGTACCTCCAAAAGAAAAGAAATAATATTATTATTATATAATGTTATTCATTATTTTATGTATCGTTTTATTATTATTAATAATAAAATATATATTCAAAATAAAATTAAAAGAAGGTTTAAATGTAGATGTAGAAATAGATTTGGAGAAACCAAAAAAAGGATTGATATGTTATTATGGCGGGTCATTTAGAGAAGGAGGTTCTGGGTCAGTAACTCAAGATACAAAAAATAGTTTAAATAGTCAATATTATGCAACTCAAAGTCATATTAAATTAACAAATTTATTAAAAAAAAAAAAATATAATGTAGATACTATTATAACTACTTATCATAGTAAACATGAAGACCAATTAAATAAATGGTATAATCCATATGATATTATTTATAATACAATAAATAAAAATAAAGAATCAACTGCTGGTAGAGACAAATTAATTAGTACAACAGTAAATAATATAAAAAATTTAACAACAGATGATTATGATTTTATACTTTTTATACGCATTGATTTATTTTTAAAACCAGACTTTTTTAATAAATTAGATATAGAATCAACTAAAATTAATTTTTTGGCACATAATTTTTTTAAAGGGCATTGTGGATTTACTGAAGATAGAGACCCAGAAGTTGTAGATATGATTTTATTTGTTCCAAAAAAATATTTTTATATATTAGATGATAAATTTAAATTAAATCATAAGGCATGGTCTTATTATAAAAATACATATAAATTAACAGATGATGATTTAGGATTTATGAGTAGTTTACGATTTGATTCTAATACATATTTAGATTATAATCCTTTTTATATTATTTCTGGAAGACCTGCAAATAAAATAACACATAATGATGAAGAAACTGACCCTTTTGTATATGGTAAAGTAGGTAATAAACGAGGGAAAGATTGTCCATTTTACACAAAAAAAATAAAGGATGAATATTTAATAAATCCTTCAGAGTATTATTATAATGCACATAAACATTTTTATACTGAAAACTGAAAACTAAAACTAAAAACTAAAAACTAAAAACTAAAAACTAAAAACTAAATAATGAATAATGAATAATGAATAATTAATAAATATAAATTATAAATTATAAATTATAAAAAATGAAATAAGAATGTATAAATATTAATATGATATATATATGAAATATATTATATTATGTGGAGGCATTAGTGAATCTAAATATTCACTTCCAAAACCATTAAACTATATTCATGGCAAATATATGATTGAATATATTATAGAAAACATACCAAGTAATGATATTTATATATTTTATAATATATTTTTAGAAGAATATAACTTTGAAGAAATTGTAATTAATCTTTTTAAAGATAAAACATTTAATTTTTCTAAGATTGATTATCTTACAAGAGGTCCAGTAGAATCTGCTTTAATTGGATTAAAATTATTAAATAATAATGAATATAATAAATCTAATGGATTTAATGGACCTAATTTATTTAATGAACCAATCATGTTTATTGATAATGATAATGTACATAATATTCCATTATTAAATTTGTCTCAAAATTTTATTGGATATGGAAATAATTCAGACGAATCTACTTTTTCATTTATACAAATTGAAAATGGAAAAGTAGTATCTATTCAAGAAAAACAAAAAATATCTGATAATTATTGTTGTGGTATATATGGTTTTAAATCTGGTGAAACATTTATTACTTATGCTGAACGTGTAATAAAAGAAAACCTTCGAATTAATAATCAGTTTTTCTTTTCACATGTTTATAAACTTATGATAGAAGACCATTTTGATATAATACCCATTTTTATAAGTTATACAAAATTAATTGGTAATATTAATAAATTATTTAATAAACCATTAAGAATTTGTTTTGATTTAGATAATACTTTGGTTACATTACCAACAATACCAAATGATTATGGAAGTGTAAAACCAATTTACAAAATGATATCATTATTAAAAAATTTGAAAAAATTAGGGCATATAATTATTATTTATACTGCAAGAAGAATGAATAGTCATAAACATAATGTTGGTAAGGTTATTCGAGATATTGGATTAATTACTTTTCAAACATTAGAAAAATTTAATATTGAATACGATGAAATTATATTTGGTAAACCAATTGCAGATATTTATATAGATGATAAGGCATTAAATCCATATATAAATGATATTTCTTATTTTGGGATTGATGCTGATTCAGATGAATTTATTCATAATAAAGTAGACAATAATAAATTTAATCGTATTAAAAAAGTGGATAATATTATTAAAAAAACAGGACCTTATTCTATTTTAAGAGGTGAATTAAATTATTATCAAAATATTCCATTAAATTTGTCTCATTATTTTCCAAACCTGGTAAATTTTAATAAAAATGAAAATGTTTTAGAATTATCAATGGAATATATAAAAGGAATTCCTCTTTATTATTTATATAAAAATTGTTTATTAACAGAAAAAAATATTAATGAATTATTAAATATTCTTCAAAAAATACATAATGAAAAAAATGTAATTATTTCTTATGATAATATTCATAATAATTATTTTAAAAAATTAAGGGAAAGATTTAATAAAATAGATTATTTTTTTGAAGATGCAGAAGAAGTTTTTGAAAAAATACTTTGCGATTTGTCTCAAAATTATTCTCCAGAACTTGTTGGAATGATTCATGGAGATTTTTGGTTTTCAAATATTATTTTAGATTATCAAGATAATTATCGGTTAATTGATATGAGAGGACAGATAGATGGTATATTAACATTAAATGGAGACAAATATTATGATTATGGAAAAATGTATCAAAGTATTTTAGGATATGATTTGGTATTAAATGGTATTGAATTAAATGTTTTATATATTGAAAATATGAAAGAATTATTTTTGAAAAAATGTCAGGAAATAGGATTAAATATTAATTATTTAAAAGCAGTTACCAAAAGTTTAATATTCGGTACAATTCATTTTATTGAAAAAAAGGAGACAAAAGAAAGAGTATGGGAATTTATTAAATTGTTATAATTATCTTTTTATATGGAAATTTCCAATTTTTTTTGTTTCATGTTCAATTGTATATGCAAATATTTCTTCTGATTTTCCAAATGTAACCAAATTATTAGTTTCTATAAAATTCATTCTACCAAAAAAAAAATTATTAAATTGGTCTTTAGGTATTATTGATAATTGGTCTAAATAATGATTTTCAAGTTTATCTGGTTGCAATGTTACCTTATTAGATGAATATTTTTCTATAGGAAAAATATTTTCTGTAAATAATAAGTCTGGTCTTAAAAAAATATAATAATCATAATTTATTTTTTGTTTTTGTATTATTTCTCCACATCGTTTAAAATTATTAAATTGATGTAAACATCTTATTAAATGATTATCATCACTTAAAAAATCAATATATTTACTTCTATCTTTTACTTTTTTTAATAGTTCATTATCATCAATTTCATCACTATCAAGTATAATAGAATAAACCTTTCTTTTATTTTTTAATTCATTTATTTTATTATTTATAGTTTCTGTTTCTACATCTTCATATTCAAAATTCCATCCTTCTTGACCTTTTGGACCAGGGTCTGTTTTTTTTAAATAAAATAAGATACTAGTATCTTCTGGTAATTTACTAATAATATGTTCATATTGACTATCAATGCAATCATAAAATGTTCTAGCCCCACCACATATTACTACAAGACATTTTATATTATTGTATTCATAGTGAGATTTTTTAAATAAAATAAAAAAAATTATTGTAATAAATAAAATTATTGTAATAAATAAATAATTAATCATTATAATATTAAAATATTAAATTATGATAATATAATGATTTGGTTTATTATTATAATATTAATTGTTATTATATTTTTTATATTTTTGAAAAAATATAAAGAAGGAATGATAGATAATTATTTAGATGGAATAGATATTATATATTGGATTAATTTAGATAGAGCACCAGAAAGAAAAAAAATTATGGAACAAATATTTCAAGATGATTCTTTCAAAAATATTCCAAACGAAAGAATTGTTGCAATTGATGGAAATAATGAAGAATCTGTATATGACCAAATTAAAGTAGATAATTATAATACAGGACCAAAAGAATATGCATGTTTATTAAGTCATTTAAATGCAATAAAAAAATTTAATGAATCAAAATATGATGTAGCACTTATATTAGAAGATGATTGCACATTAGAATTGAAAAAATATTGGAAAAAGACAGTTAAAGAAATTATGAAAAATGCTCCATATGATTGGGAAGTTATAATGTTGAATTATATTATTATATCTGGTAATGAACATCCATTTATTGATTGGAATAATGATTCTGATTATACAGATGTGATTCCATCAGGAACATTATCTTATCTGATTAATAAAAAAGGAGCTAATAAAATAATCAAAACTGAAAATAATAAGTATATTTTGAGTGACATACATCATGTTTCAGATTCATATATTTATAAATCTGCAAAAACATATTGTTATAAATATCCTATGTTTATTTATCCAAAAGATAATAGTTCATATATAGCAGATAGCCATATTAATGATACTATATATGCAAGAGAATTAATTATGAAAAATTATTCAAAATAAAATTATAATAATTTTATTATATAATGATTTGCTACATTTTAATTATATCTATTTTATTTATTGCATTTATTATAATTAAAGAAATAAAAATAAATAGTAAAAATAAAAATGTTGAATCGTTTGAAAATGTAACGATTCATATTGGAAATGTATTTTCTGTATATTATTATAGGTATTTTATGTCTATTTTAAAAAAAGAAGATTTTCATTATGAAAATAATGAAACGTTTATAAATTTATTTCCAAAATTTATTCCTTTTAATGAAGAATTATTTAATAAACTTAATAATATTAATATAAAATATGAAAATTATATAAATTATGAAGATGTTGCATTTTGGACATCTGATACAAAAGATAAACAAAATATTCACTCTATTATGAAATCATACATGAATAAAATAATGAATGATACATTTGTAAAAAATAATTTACAAAAAGAAGTAAAATATCCAATTATACATTTTAGATGTGCAGATACTCCATTTGTAAAACATCCACAATATTATTTTCAAAAATATAAATATTTTAAAGATTCTATTGATTCTTTACCTAATTTTAATAAAATAATAATTTTATCATGTAATTCACATTTATCTTCTGAAGAAAATAAAAATTCCTGTAATCAATATGTTGAATTATTGAAAGAACAGTTAAATGAATACAATCCAGAAATACAATGTGGCACAAATGTAGATGATTTTATTTCAATGTTTTATGCACCTGCTGTAATATCTACACAAAGTTCTTATTCATTTATGTCAGGATTTTTTGGAAATGGTAAATATATTCAACCAAATTTTATGAATAATAATGAAGAATGTTCTACTTGTGAAACTGAATATAAAGGATATAATATACCACATAATATTGTAAATGATTATCACAATATTGATGAAGTTTATAAATTATTAATATAAAATATTATATTATTTTTGAAAATTTTATATTTATTGCCTTATTTCAAGTTGATTAAAATATACATAATTATATATGAAAAATATTATAAACTTTATAAAAAACTATAAAATAAAAATAATAATTCTAATATCAATAGTTATAATATTTATATTATTAAAAATAAATTCTATAGAAAATTTTGATAATAAAAAAATTTGGGCAATGAGCTTTGGAGCTGGAGGACAAAATTATTATGATGCACTTAATCGAATATCCGATGAATTAAAAAAAACAAATATTTTTGATGAAATTATAATGTGTACAGATAATGATTTGAAAAATGATAATGAATTTTGGAAAAAGCATTCTAATTTTATTGAAAATAATAAAAGAGGTTATGGATATTGGTTATGGAAACCATATTTAATAATGAAAACACTTGAAAAAATGAATTATAATGATATATTATTTTATTTAGATGCTGGATGTGAAATTACTGATTACAGTCAAAATTCTAATGAATTATTAAAAAAAAATATTGAAAAATGTGATAAAAGTAATATTTTATATACAGATACAGGTCATAATGAAAGAATGTATACAAAAATGGATTTATTAAATTATATGAACTTAAACAATGATTTTATTATGAATTCTAATCAGAATCAAGCAACAATAATTATAATAAAAAAGGTAGATATTACTATGAAATTTGTCAAAGATTGGTATAATATTTCTTGTAATTATGATTTAATTAATGATACTCCATCTTTATTAGAAAATGATATTACTTTTATT
>Ga0214923_10006577_pt1 | contig 12999 bp, 14 predicted proteins | sample LL1510_MetaG_FD_177993 | JGI IMG/M metagenome (GOLD analysis project Ga0214923, IMG submission 177993) | Freshwater microbial communities from Lake Lanier, Atlanta, Georgia, United States - LL-1510 | ecosystem: Environmental > Aquatic > Freshwater > Lake | place: USA: Georgia | collected...
GACTTCAGTAGGATCGGCCGAATAATTGCAAAAAGACATGGAATTCACTCGACCAGACTTTAGATAGTATCCAATCACGTTTGTTCCAGTTCTGTCACGGAGACGATTCAAAAAGATCGCAGTTGTGGCAGAAGTGTCCCAAACATTTTCAATAACGGCTTCACTCTTCGTAACAGTATCGCGAAGAACCAGATTTTGATTATATGGATTATATTTCACGTTTTTGATCTCAATATCATCTGTATCTTCACCATCAGTAAGAATGACGGTATTCACAATCTGAAGTTTATGCTTCGAACGAAAAGCATTGACAATGCTCGTCGCACAAATGATGGTTGAATCCAAAGGAGTAGAACCAAATCCAAAAGGTCTAGTGTCTACAGTAATGGTAGTATTTTTAAAGATCTTGCAGAGCGAAAGAAGATTACCAATTGCCAGATTGAACTCACCCTCTTTCATGCTTGAAGATAGCAACTGAAGTAGAGACAAGCTTGAATTGACAAGTAGATCACCATTCTTGTACGAATGCTGACGTTCTTCAATAACACCGATCTCTTCGGCAGACAGATTCATATTTCCATATATATTGGAAAATGCATAAACATCAAACGGAATCTGAACACGCTTGCAAAATAGAACCATGTTTACCAGCTGCTCAATCAATCCAGAAATGCAAGTTGTCATCGAACCAGACCAATCAATGAACATGACAAGTCCATGATTCTTTCCAGTAGGCACATTGGTGATGCGCTTGAAAAGATCATCATTATACTTGTATGTGTGCAGCTTGTTGGTGTTGATCACACCGGTCTTAGAAATTGACGAGCGAGAATACGTGTCCGCAGCCTTTCTCATCTCAAATTCCTTGACCATGTATGAAATGACGGCAGCATTCTCGGAACGAAACTTGATTCCTCGTGCAAGAACCTCCTCCTTGGTAATACCAGGAATAAATCCGTATATATCACCACGACGAGCAATTTCAGAAAGACCGACAAAGCCGTTACCACCATTGTGGACCTGCTTGTAAGGCACAATCCAATTATGACCGTTGACCTCAGGAATGTTTACATAAACATATCCCTTGTTGCTTTGCTTTAGTAGTTCATCCTTCTTGGATTCCCAAGACTCCTGAGTCTCAGAAGTCGGATTGTTTCTAAATCCCTCATCTACAGCAGACTTGGTTCTCTCATCAGAAATTTCATCTTTGTTAGAACGATTGTCTTTGGAATCATCCTTTTCAGTATCCGAAGAGTCATCCTCCTCATCACTCTGATCAGAATTACCAGCGGTGCCCTTGTCCGAAGTCTCATGACCAGACTCATCCGAATCATCAGACTCGTCCGAATCTTCCGAAGATGAATCATCAGATTCATCGGTCTCATCATAAGAATTCTTGTCATCATAAGGCTGATAGAAATCACCATCCTCGTCGGGATAGAAATCCAGATCATCAGAATAGTGTCTCTCGTCACTCTCGCCAGGATCTTTCTTATGTTCCTGGCAATAGGCATAGATTGCCTGAGCAGCCTTGACAACATCGTCAAAGCTTTCGCAATTCTCTGCCATTTCAACCAACTTCTTCTCAGTCGGAGTGAAATCGATAATGATTGCAGAACCAAGCTTCAAATGAAGATTGATGCGGTCAATTAGACTATAAGACTTGATGCTACGTCCAGCAGTCCCGAAGAAGTCGCGGTCCAATAGCTCCTTGTAACCAAGGGAGAAAGAACGACGCATACCTGGATAACGGCGACGCACAAGCTTCTCAATGCGACCATCTTCGATCACATTCAAAAACATCTTGGAACCACGAGGATTCGCGGCATCAATAGCATCAATAGCCTTCTTCAGAACATCAACCGAAGGAGGCGTATCCAAAGCGTGTCCGACCTCGTGTCCGACGAGCGTATCGTAGATGTTGCCCGTCATGTCCTTCCAAATAGGAAGAACAAGGAGACGCTTCTCAACATCAAAATACGCCGTGCGAACCGCACGATGTTCGACGGTAAGATTTTCGTTTGCCATGAGACGCGCAAGCTGACTCTTGGCTTCCCTATGAAGCTGGGAATTGCTGTTTTCTGTCATCATGTGGTTAGTATACTCTACTATTTCGGTAAAGACAAGGACTTTTTTTAGTCCACCACATATCTATATTAGAATTACCAATTAGTCTTTGATGGCAATAAATCCAGTAAATGCGTAGTTTTGCCAGAACGTATCAATTGAATTTTTGTTAAATCCTGCCTCAACGCACATATTGATCAATTCATCTCTGGTGTTCGCCTTCAGCATGGAACGAAGCTTCTTTTCCTTCGTCATGATGTCATCATACTCAAAACTCTGACGTTTGAAGTCATAGTATGTGAAGGTTCTCATTTCTTGAATGAGCGAATGATTCGACAAAGTCTTTTCAGCAAAGATGAATGCTCCACCAGGAATTAGACTATCATAAATCTCGTTTATTAGATTTTGACGATCTTGCCTTGGCATGAATTGCAAGGTAAAGATTGATGTTATCAATGAAGTCTTGGATGAAAATTCTATCTCGCGGACATCGCCACAGAAAAAACCAAGATTTGATGGAATGATATTGTTTTCCGATTCTTGGAAATAAGGATAGAAATCTTCTTCGATTTCAATGCCAATATATTGGGCTTTCTGAGCAATAGTCTTGTTCTGCTCAATCATTGCCTTGAGCATCTTGCCCGTCGAACAACCAATATCATACACAAGAGTATCGTTCTCAACAAAGTACTGAGAAAGATTGATGACATCGCCAATTAGATCATTATATCCACGAATTGACTGGCTAATGTGATTGTCAAAGCCCTCTTCACGCTGGGCAAAAGTAAATTTCTGTGTCATCTATTGCTCCAATCCTTGCAAATGTCCATGATACGTTTGCGGTTTCTATAATTGATAACTTTGTCAGCTATTATAACAGATTCAAACAATTTGTCAACACCTGAACCTAATTGTAGATTGATATGCTTCTTAAGAGTACCAAACTGGGAAAACTCGTAGAATGCTTCTACTACATGATGCTTTTGGTATGGTTGATTGAGTTCGTACCAATCTTTGCTCCAAAAGAATTCTTTTACTGCATCCGTGAGATATGGAGTTATGAATGTCTTGTTGTGTCTATCGGCAATTCTCTTGTGCCAAAGATGTCCTGCACGATGATCCAGCTTGAAGTAGTCTTCTCTAAACTCGTTGAATTTTTCCATCGTGTGTTTATAGTGTATGTTTGCTTTCTTCGATACACCATAGTAACCATCAGCTGCCCATCCACTTAGAACTTCGGTCTCTTCTATTTGTGGATACACATATAGAAATGGAAAACAGCATTCATAGTGCGTCTTCTTTACACATTCAATTTCACGACGAAGACGCATGAAATCATTTGATACGTTGTCAGTTGGAACTTCTATTGTCTTGCACGACCAGCCCATGATGTTGCATATTTCATTTGCTTTTTGTGCATCATATGTTGGCTGATCTTTTAGATGAAAAGTATATGCTATGATCTTCTTGCCAAGTCTATGAGCAGCAAGAGCCACAGAAATACTATCAACGCCGCCGGACAAAAGTACAGCGACGTTGATATACTTTGAAGATTTTTCTAGTTCATCGCATAGTATTTTGTCTATCATTATATGGTTTCAAAACATTCTCATAAATGCTGCTTGCCAATGCAGCCATCATTTTAGGCGCGACCATTCGACCGATACGTTCGGCTTGTTGATCAAAATTACCAGTAAGAACAAAATCTTCGGGAAGACTCATGATACGCTTCAATTCCTTGATCGTGAACTTTCTATTCTCGGCGTAATGAAACACGCCCGAAACAGACTTCTGTTGTCCGCGCTGTGTCAACGTAGGGCATGGAAGATCTGGACATGGACGAATCATGTTGAAACATGATGCCTTTGGATTCCAATCACGATATTCCTTATCGGAAGGCTTTGTGTGTCTTGTCGGATTAAATGGAAGTTTTGTGATCCAATCTTTTTGAAATCCGCCCATGACGTAGTCCTTGAGTTCTTGAATCTCATTTGGATCGTTTTCTACATCTTCGATAGCTTGACGAAGCGTCACATGCTTTATATGTGTCGGATTAGGAAATACAGTTGAATGTAGATTCAAAAAGTTTAGATCTAAAGCATCGCAAACATCTTCGCGAATGCATACAAAAAGAGTGCGCTCTCTACCCTGCGGAACTCCAAAGTCTGCGGCATTCAAGACTTGATATGTTACTTGATATCCAATCTTTTCAAATGAGTTGATGAACTCATATAGCTTTTCTTTAGCTTCACCAAAAGTGATGCCTTTTACGTTCTCAGCAACGATTACCTTTGGTTTGATTTCTTTAGCGATGCGAATGAATTCAAGAAACAGATTTTCAATGCTCTCGACAGTCTTGCCGTCTGAATACTTTTTTACGCCTTCTTGAACTTCAATGTCACCTTCTTCAATGACATTTCCTTCGTCATCAAAATACGAATTTCTTGTGTCTTTGACATATCCAGCCCAACCCTTCTCTCTCTTGCCTGCAACAGAAAATGCAGAGCATGGAGGGGAGCCGTCGAGTATATCAAGTTCACCTGGCTCTAGACCAGCCGTCTCCAAAAAGTCTTTACCTGTCAATTGCTTGATGTCACCAGGAATGATCTTTGTATCTGGAAAATTTGTCGAATATGTCTTGATTGCTTCTTCAACAAATTCATTGATTGCAATTATGTTTCCGCCCGCAAGACGATAGCCAGTGGAAGATCCACCACCACCCGCAAACGTTGAAATCACGTTGAATAGTCTTCTCGCCGAAGACTTCTTTACATCGGCAACAGTATATTTCTGATACATCATATCATCCCATAAAAAACGTATTATACATCAAATCAATCGGTTTCTCTATATTTATTTTTCGTTATTTCGTTCCAATATGAATCATCATCTTCCAATTTCCTTGCAAGCTTATATAGTCTGATCATATGATCACTCGTGTTGTCTTCACCGTGGACATTGATTAGTCTATCGCGGAGCCAATGCAAAAAATCACTATCACTCATCATGAAATTATCCCAATACATGAATTCACTTTGAATCATTTCTAGTCATCTTAATACGCATCTTACGTTCTTTTTCTCTCGCCATCATGAGAGTAGTTTTGCCAACTCTCTCGGTAAAGCAAATACCGTCAAGATGATCATACTCATGCTGGATGCAACGAGCAGTAAGACCGACGAACTTGTCTTCTTTCCACTCACCATTGACATGTTGATACTTGATCTTGATTTCTTGTGGACGAGATACTTTGAAGAACAGACGTTGAAACGTCAAGCAACCTTCAAGATGATCATCTTCTCTTTGTGATCTTTCAATGATTTCTGGATTGAAAAATACCTGCTTGTTCGTATTGTCATATCCAACGACAAATACGCGATACGGTATGCCAACTTGCGGAGCAGCCAAACCAAGACCACTATGCTTGAACATCGTCTCGAAAAGAGATGACGCAAGATGAATTGGATCAATTGGCGGATTTGCAAAATCAAATGGCTTGCAAACTTGCTTCAATACTGGATCCGTAGATTTGACTAGATCATATATTTCATACGGTCTTATTGTTTGCGCCGCCGTATTGATCTTTAGCATTCCATTTTCTATCATCTTATCCTCACTTGATATTTGCAATCAAAGCCACATCTTGTTTATCAGCCAAATAACATCTGGCACGATAGATTGTATCAAATTTATCCGGACCCGCATGAGATTCTTTTGTAAATAGTATAAGATTTTCCTTCAATAATATTCTAGCCATTTCGTTGGCTAGTTTTTCTTTTATGACATCTTCCATCTGCTTCTTGTCTATCGACATATTTTCTAACCAAAATTCTGTCACAGTCTGTTGTACCGTCACGATCTTGGTTTTTACTGCATGTGTTTGAACATTGGAAAAATCATCATTATACATCATTTCACAATCCTTGAAAAATTATTGATCTTTTCAAACTTGATTATTGATCTAAACTTGTCAAACAAAATATCACCCTTGTGACTAATAACAAAAACATTGGTATCACTACTTATGGAGTTCAAAATCTTCAATAGTTCTTCCGTACCATTTGAGTCCAACGAGCTATCAAAGATTTCATCCAGTATTAGCAAATTCGTATTCACGCTATTCTTCATCTTGGCGATTGCTCTCCAAGTGAACAGTAGAGCCAGGTCGATCTTTTGCTTTTCGCCCTCAGAAAAATTCTCGTATGCAAATTCATCACGATGACGAGACTTGATGACTTCTTCAAAACTCTCATTGATATTGAAGTTGACATAGAACTCCATGCTATTCAAATACTTATTGATTAACTTGTTCATTACTGGAAGATATTGTTTTATGATCTTGGTCTTGATACCAGTATCTTTCAGTAGAACGGAAACTTGATCATGATGATGTTTCTCATTAATCAATTCTTTTTCTTGTTCTATAAGTTCCGCCAACTCATCTTCAAAAGACTTCAAATCGTCCGTATGCTTTGTGTCCGATGTCTTGTTTTTTTCGATGACTTCTGTTTCTTTTTCAAGCTTTTCAATATAATTAGTTATGGCAACAATAGTTGCATTTTTTTCTTGCGACTTGATTGTCTTGGTCTTTATTGTCTTTATTGTCTTTTGAATTTCCGAAATTTGCGAATTGATTTTTTCCAATTCATTGTCTATGTCTTTTAGACCAGTGTCATATTCGGCAATTTTCTTTTCAAACAACTTTATTTGTTTTAGCTTGAAATCCTTACTAATCGACTGTCTACATGTTGGACAATCATCTTTTGTTTGATAGAAATCGATTTCTTCTTGCGCCTTTTCGGAATTTCCAGTAATCTTGTCGATAAGAGCATTTAACTTGTTTGACTTATTAACAAGTTTCTTTTCGCCAGAAATTTGTTCTTGAAGTTTTTCAATCTCTTTGTCTAAAGTGTCTTTTTCTTTTTCCAAAGATACGATTTGAGATTTGCTATTCGCAATGTCTCTATGCATCTTCTCAACATGAAGAGTTTTTGTATTTGCAATCTCAGCAATTAACTTTTTCGCGGATTCGATCCTAACTTTCGTAAGTTCACGGCGACTCATCACATCGCCAATCGATTCCTTGATTGACTGAAGCTTTTGCTTTAGTACAACATTCATGAATGAAAAGATTTGTATGTCCAAAAGATCTTCAATGATTGTGCGACGATCAGATGAGGATAATTGCATGAAAGGCACAAAGGTAGATGATCCGAGAACTACAATCTGAGTAAATGACTTGTAATTCATCTTGAGAATGAATTTTTCGAGATATTCTTGATAGTCGCGCGAAGATGCGTCTTGATTGACTAGCTCATTATCGCAATAGATCTCAAATTTTCCGGGCTTGATTCCGCGAACAATCTTATAAGATTTCTTGCCAATAACAAATTCTATTTCGACAACGCAATCCTTTTCATTGACGCTATTCAACAATCCAGGCTTATTCACACCACGAAATGGTTTACCAAACAAAGCAAAAGTCAACGCATCCAAAAGAGTTGACTTTCCGCTTCCGTTATTACCAACAATCAACGTTGTTGGAGATTTGTTTAATCTAATCTCCGTGAAATCATTTCCAGTTGAAAGAAAGTTTCTCCAACGAATTTTTTCAAATAGTATCATACTTTTTCCAAATTAACTGCTTCTACATAAAGTTCTCTTAGAATCGACTTGAGTTTATCTGATGATTCCAATTGAAGACCATCGACATATTTTTCCAATATGGTCATAGTATCTTCACCTTCATCAATAATATCACTATCGTCTTTACTTGTCAAATTGGAAAAATCTTCCACGATGCTTATGTCCAAAGGAGCAGCATCGGTTAGTTTTTGAAGAAAACGATCAAACAAAAATGGATTGTTCTTGTGCAATACGACAATCTTTACATATGTTCCAGCATACTTGGAAAAATTTGTTTTGTTGAGTTGTTCAAAATCGATATCATTCTTATCGTCATACACAATCTTGAAGAACATCTCATATGGATTTTCAACAAACGTCAATTCTCTCGTATCAGTATCAAACACATGAAAACCTCGTTTATCGCCATAGTCAGACCATGTCATTTGATATTGATTGCCGAGATAGAAGATATGACCATCTGAAGACTTGTGATGAAAATGACCAGACAAGACCATTTCAAATTTTGAAAATATGTTACGATTCATTCCTTCATGACAAACATTGCCGCGATCCATTTCAAATCCAGCAATCTCAAGATGACCAAATGCTACTTGCGCTCGACTTGACCTGATATGATCCAAGGTTCTTTGCTGATTTTCAACGTTAATCCAAGGTAGCAAGCAAATATCAAAATTATCAATAGCGATGTCGCAAGGTTCCTTATAAACTCGGATGGTATCATTTTGATCAAAAAGTTCTTCAATCGCATTGATGTCGTTTGTATTCTTGTATGGGACATCGTGATTTCCTACCAATACATGCAACTTTATATTCATCTCCTTGAGACGACCAAAAAACTTATTTCTCCAACGATTGAGAATTACATAGTTGATGAACTTGCGACGATCAACAATGTCGCCAAGATGAACAACTGTATCTATCTTGTTCTTTTCAAGATATGGAAAGAACACATTGTCCCAAAAACGAAAAAAATAATCATCGAACGCAAGAGAGTCATTTCTCGCGCCCGCATGTGTATCGTTTATGAGAGCAATCTTCACTTAGATGCTCTTTTGAATGGAGTTACGTTGCGATTTGCCTTGGCATATTCCATGTCATATTTTGCAATCTTGTCATTCATCAAATCGCGCATCTTGGCAAGTCTTTGACGATATGTTTGACGCCGCCAAACATCTTGAGATGAATCCATCATGTTCTTGATCAAGTATTCGATTTGACTTGGTAAAGGCTCTTGTTCAGCCATTTTTCGTATCTCCTTCGTAAAACTTCTCTATACCAACTTTCTTCGTAGTTCTATCTTTTTTTATCTTTCTGCTTTGCTCGAAATTCTCAATGAACTCTGCCATGTTGTCATATATCTCTTGACCTTTGACAACATTTGATTTAATCTCAGTTCCCAATAGTTCAAGATCTTCACCAGTAATGTCATCAAATATTCTTGAATTTTCCAAAGACTTGTATTTCACATACTGTTGTTTCTTTTCTTTGGATATTCTTCGAATGAAAGCATAATACACTATTTGTGTGAAATATGCAAATGGATTCTTTGATTTTTTGGGATCGAAGTTCTCGAAATACATTAGACAATTTTCGATTGCATCCGCGATCATTTCGTCACGATAAGAATAATTCATGAAGTTGGGTCTATATGAGAGATGTTCCGCAATCTTCATGAAGCACTCACCAACATAATTTGGTATTGGGGGCTTGGGTTCTTTATTGCGTTTTGCTTTTCTTACCGCTTTTTGATACTTTATTAGAACCGATAAGAACTCTTCGTTGTTGACATAATGATTGGAAGTATTTTTCTTTGTTTTCATGACGATTTCCCTTGACTTTCACTTGACACAGCTGTACACTCCTAGTGTGTCAGCTCAATGCAATATTCTCTTTTGATTGTTTAGTAGCTTCACTAAGCTTGAATAAGAGTCTTCAGACTCTTCATTGAAGTCTTCTTCTTCATGTTGCTCGGCTGATTCTTCAGCCTTTTGAAGACATTCTTTATAAAACTCTTTAGTACGAAGAGATGTGTTTGAAATAACCATTGTTTCGTCTTTACTAATGATAAAACAATTCGTATCTACGAAATCAGAGGGAACCCATTCTTGAAATGACAAGAGAACACGACCACTGGGATCAGCATATTGTTTGATAGCCATGGGATTTTCAAGAGTTATATCATTCCCATCAATAGCAGTATTGGAAATGATATCCATACCATTCTTCAACTTGATGTATAGTATTTCCATTGGATTATACCTTAAGATCTATGTTATATAGTTTGAATTCAAAACGTTCTTCAGAGTATATTCTAACACGTTCTTGGAAATGTTTCAAGGTAAAATTCTCGTGTTTCTTGTATCTTAGATCATCGGCAAGATCAAAAAGAACAGCTTTTTTCTTGTTGTCTCCCAGTCGAAGACCTCTACCAATCGATTGCAGATTTCGAATTCGACTCTTTGATGGAGATGCAAAGATGATGTTGTGTAGATTGCGAACGTTGATACCAGTAGAGAATGTTCCATAAGATGCGACAATGATTGCATTGTTTTCTTTCTCGACAATCGCACGAATATCTTCTCTGGTTTCTGTTTCCGTTCCACCATGAACGAAAAATACTTTTCTTCCATCAGCTTTTTCTTCAATCAACTTGTGCAATCCTTTACCATGATTATCGACATATTGGAAAAGAATCAATGTGTTTCCTTCTAGAGAGAGAACCAAATTACGAATGAACTTGTTTCGCGCATCGCTGGTAACAAGATACTTCATCTCATCGATATATTTGGCATCTTTTAGAAGACGACAAATCTCTTCTGGGTATTTTAACACAAGACACTTGATCTCGAAATCTGAGAGCTGTTTCTTGTCGATCAATTCTTTTGTGGTAACAGTTTTTCTTACTGGTCCAAAAAGTCCTTCTAGAACAAGCTTGTGTGTCTTTGTACCATCAAGCGTTCCTGTCATGCCTATTCGCAGAGAAGCTTTGTTCAAGTTTGTCATGATCGTTGTCAATGACTTGGCCTTGAAATTGTGCGCTTCGTCTCCAATTACCCATTCATAATTGAAATACTGTTTTGGCAATGTGTACAATGATTGCCATGTCGATATTGTAACAAGTTTGTCGGAAAACTTTTCACGACCAGAGTATATTCTATGGATATTTTCTTCTACACTCCAACCATTCTTTGTAGAGTAATCTTGAAAATCCGTATATAGCTGTTCAACAAGAGATGTTGTTGGAACAATGACAAGACCTTTTTTATCTTGATCGGTCATGTATCTTGTGATAAGATATGCTATCAATGATTTTCCAGATGCAGTTGGAGAAATAAGCATTTGTCTACGATTTCGAATACAATGCGCGAACGCTTCAATTTGATAGTCTCGCGCATCAATATCTTTATTTCGACTCTGTATTCGCAGGGAGTCGGCATATTCCTTTGCTTCGTGAAGGGAGAAGGATGTCGTTTGAAGAACCTTATCGTCGTAGACGAGGGTGTATTTTCTTTCCTTGGCAAATGACTCAAGATGTGTTATGAGTCCATAGTAGAGCGTAGAAGTTCTGGTATCATATAAACGTATCTTGCCGTCCCACACTCTACTTTTAAATGCAGGAGTGAATTGATATCCCGGAACATAAAATGTGAAATACTCTGATATTTCGCGAGCGACGCCACGCTCGCAAGAGATCATTATGTATGCTTCATCTTTTTTTGCTACGATTATTTTTTCAGACACCTTGTGTAAACTTTTGCCATTCTATAGCGTTCTTCAAATTGAAGCTTCGCTGGTGGATTTCCTTGATGATCTTTTCGCAACAATCTACGAAAAGTTCCGTATAGTTTAATTTAGTCTGAATCTCTAACACATCATCGTCGCCAGATATCATTGTGCTAATGTCTGCGCGAAGATATTTTTCGCGCATTGGTTCCCAACCAAGTTGTGTAAGTTCATCAGTTCCATTTAGTTTACCGTCATAATATCTCCACTTCAATTTGGTTAGCTTATTGAGATCAAATTGAAGTTTTTGACAACGCATCTTTTGCGTTTTGTACACTTCTATGTACTTTGAATGAAGGGATGATAGACGAACCGATTCCGATCCGAGTTCTGTACTATCTATTTGTGAGTCTTTTTTCCAAGACTCCATTAAGTCATCTATGTTCTTGATCATAATATAAATTCCCTGGAATTCAGTTCAATATACACTAAACCTCAAAGAATGTCAACATCAAAATAATTATATCTGAACGATGCCGATGCTGTCAATATCATGTTTGCGTCCATTGTGTAATCAAAATTTATAGATGAAACTGAAGTAGGAAAGCAATCTTTGAATGTTACTCTAATGTTTGGAGTATTTTTGTTCGACATAACTGTCATGACAGCGTCAGAAACAGTTCCACCAAAATCTTTATTGTCTTTGATTAATCTACGATATTGATCGAAATTTTTAGGAAAAGTAAGACCTGTTATCCAATTATGCATTTCTAACCAAGTTTTAAGATCTTCGTCAACAGTAAATGTAATATCTAAAGCTTCATACTGAACTTTATCACCATGAACATACAAATCGACAAACGGTGTACTTCTCACTATTTCAGACATTGATAATCCAGGAAGATTAAATGTCTGACAGAAATATGTAACACTAGGCATTCTTGCGAATGTTAATTGAAACTTTGTCGGCTGAAGAAGACTTGTATTTGTTGGTTGTTGTATTAATTTTGCCATATTATACCTCTGGAGTATTTATGAACAAAAAGAGGGGGAACTTTCGTTCCCCCTCAAGTTGTACTAACGCTTTCTTATTGTTCTTAAGATCACATCAAGTTTGCGACCTTGAAGATACGATAATAAACGTTTGAACGTGCTGACAGACGACCCAAGCCAGCTGTTGTGCCTTCAGCAAATGGATTTGCTACCATGCCATAACGTGTCTTGAATCCGATACGTGGCTGGAAGGTATCCTGACCGATTGCACGAACCATCTGTAGTGGTACGTATGGGCAGTAGAACAAGCCGGCGTCATAAGGAGATGTTCCCTTATAACCAACGCAAACTAGTTCGTTCGTGTTTACTGCACCGGTATTACCTGATCCGAAATATGGATCGATGTAAACCTTGATGCGATTGTGTAGAAGACCAGCAAATGTATTTCCTGTGTCATCTACCTGTAGGTCTGCCTGAAGTGCTGGGGTATACTGTAGTACACCTGCCATAGCCATTGCAGAAGCAACGTCAGATGAGCAGATTACGATGTTACCCTTACCACGACGG
>Ga0214923_10006582_pt1 | contig 12993 bp, 10 predicted proteins | sample LL1510_MetaG_FD_177993 | JGI IMG/M metagenome (GOLD analysis project Ga0214923, IMG submission 177993) | Freshwater microbial communities from Lake Lanier, Atlanta, Georgia, United States - LL-1510 | ecosystem: Environmental > Aquatic > Freshwater > Lake | place: USA: Georgia | collected...
CCTGGCGGATCGACAAGTAGATGCAATCCTCTTCAGGATCGAAGGCGCAACTTTGGATGGTGGTGATCACACTGGTGACGTTTCCGAACAATCTTGTTTTTCCGGTGTTGGGCTCGATGTGCGATCCCAGGGTTCCCAGGGCACGACGCCAATCGAATTCGACCGAAAGTACTTTTGAGTTTTGATCCAGGCGGGCCTTTCGGGCTTCGCTGTCCTCAAAGAAGGCACCCGAGAAGTGCAGCTCGCGTTTTTTGAATTCAGGCGACTGGAAGATGTTTGAATGGGCGATTCCTCCATCATGGTCTGGAGTCCTGACGTGAATTTCACCATGAACGAGTTCGACGGTGACCGATCGATTTTCGCGAAAGCTGGTCAGGTTCAAAGCCCAGCTTCCGATGGGGTGGAACTTTCGACAGAGGTCGATGGCTTCGTCGAGATGGGTTGCGCGCTCTAGAATTTCCTCGCCCAAAAAGAAGATGGGAACGCCCTTGAGGCTCACATCCTTTGAGAAGTGCGCATGAAGAGAGAGGGCGATTCCGCTTTCGTTCCATCCAGTGAGCCCAGAGATTTGCATCCCGAGGCTCGAAACCGAAACATACTTTTGCAAACCGGGCTCGGTCGGCTCATGGTAAAAAACCGCCTGGTGGGTGTCCCAGTAGGATGCGGCCGGATAGTCCAGATTTCTCAAAAAATAAGTCTGGTTTTTGGCGAAAACACGGACGGTCGAACATCCCGGGAGTCCTTGAAGGAGTCGATTCCTGGCCTTTTGGGTGGCAGAGGCCGCGAGCACCATGAGGAGATCGGGCTGATACAAGGTGAGCCAGATTTTCTTGAGCGGGATTTTTGAAGCCCGGGCGAAGGGTTCGATTCGATCGCGATAAACCTTGGGCAATCGCAGGAATCGCTCCAAAACAAAGGCCTCGTAGAGTCCGCCCATGAGTTTGCCGATTCCGGGGATTCGGTGGGTGGCTCTTTTGATGAGGGATTGATTCTTTCTGGAAAGCGGAGTGAACGCGAGTTTCTTCTGCTGGTCCTTGGTGAGGTTTGCAATGTAGCGGCCGTGTTGCTCGGCGCGCTCTCGGTGGGTTCCCTTCAAGCGGATCAGGTGAATGTTCTTGATTACCCGTGATTCCATAAGAATGCTCCTGCGATGATGGTGGGGATCAGTGCGTGGACGAAAAGTTTTTTAGCATCGATCGAAGTGTTTCCGAATCGGGATTTCAGGATCGAATAACCGGCCGGGTTCGGAGCATTGGCGATCAAGGTGAGGCCACCTCCGGCGACTGCGCCTGCAACTACAAAATACCGAGATGAAAGCGAGAGGTTTGGCACTTGCGCCGCAAGTGAGGTAAGTGCGGCGTTGTCGGTGATGGCCGTCAGGAAGGTTGCCCCCAGGAATAGGGATCCGTCGGTGAGGGAGGTGATGAGTGGAGTGAGCCACCAGGCCTGATCTGCGGTCAACAGCGAGAGCCCCGCTAAGAACCCGCCCACCATGAGTCCTGATTTCACCTGTAGGAACCCCTGATGGCGGGATGTGAGTTTCAAATAGCCATAAGCGGCTGCAAAAGTGAGCATCAAGAGCTTCGGATGGTGAGATGCCAGCACCAGGGCCACCAAGAAAACGAGGTTCAAGGCAAACACCAGAATCGGAATTTTGGCACGCGGGTTCGGCATTTCGGTCTTCGGTCGAAGGAGCTCGCGACGATTGAAGAAGACCACCCAAAGGGCGTTGAGTAGCACCGCCGGGATGACTCGATGGCCAAATTCCGAAAACATGAAGGGCGTATCCCATTCCCAGGCGCGAGTGACCATGAGCACGGGGGGTGCTGCAAACGAGGTGAGGACCCCTCCGATCGATACGTTCACAAACAAGGCGGCGATGGAGGAATACAAGAGACGTTTTGAGGGCTGCGGGCCAAGAATCTCATAGTGCATGAGAAGTGCACAGACGGTCATGGCGGCAGGCTCGGTGATGAATGAGCCGAGGAGGGGGCCGATTCCGAGTACGCAGAGCAGAGCGGGCAGGCGGGAAGACGCAAGTTTTTTTGGCAGAGGCAGGAGCCGGGGAATGGCATCGATGAGGGTGTCGGCCAGGCTCAAGATGGGCCTGCTCGAGGCCATGATGAGGATGGCGACTACGAATAGGGGCTCAGTGAAGCTGATTCGGTCGATCCATATCAGGCTGTCGTCGAGTGAAACGAAGCAAAAGTGGAGGGCAAGGTAGAGCAATCCCCAAGCAGCGAACACGACCTCGACCTCAGACATGAGGTGCAAGAAGCGACTCTGAGCCCGCGCGAAGCGGCTCGCATTGAAGGTATGGATCAGGGTCAGGGCCAGGCAGGCCGTGGCGATTCCCTCGATCAGGCTTGGGTTCATGGGCTCGAGAGCCTACCACGAACTGCCCCCGGAGATTGCACTTTTGGGCGGGGAAACGAACTCTAAGTCCCCAGACGGATTGGGTTTTCTTCTGTTCACTCCGTGAAATGGATGGGGCTGCCCGGGATGGGTGGGCCTGTTTCATAAAAAAGCCATTTGATTTCATGTTCTTGCGTTTTGGTTTGGTCCCTTCAGGCGCACGCAAAGGGGGCAGTTAACGAAAATCATTGATCACTTCCGCCTCGCTGTGCCAAGGTCTCAACCAAATTGGTTTAAGAGCATCGCTCGATAACCTGAAGGAGAGACCCGATGAAGATCCTGACCGCCGTGTTGCTCGCCCTGTTTGCATACAGCTCCGCTCTGGCAGGGTCGCCGTCGACGCGCGAGCTTCAATTTGATTCGGATGTGGAACCCGCACTCAAAAAACAAATGACCGATGACCTCACCTTCATCGGAACCGTGAAAAGTGCAAAGAGCACCCCTCTGCATCAAAAAATCTTTGGCAGTGTCGATGGCCCGACCTACTCCGAATGGTTCGGCTCACGGATCTTCTCGGTGGGTAAGAACAGCTGCGGCAGCGCCAATGCAGTTGCCTGCGTCATTCCGTTCATGGACAGCAACAAGATGTGGGTGACCAAAAACTACACCCAATTTGATCATCCGCAGATTGCCCGAGTTTCGGTGATTTTTCATGAAGCCAGGCACTCCGAGGTTCAAAACGGTAACTGGAGCCATGCCACCTGCCCACGGCCGTTTCGGGATGAGAATGGCAACGATATGAAAAGCATCTGGACCGGGGCGATGCTCGCGGGACAGCCCGCCTGTGATGTTACTCCGTACGGTTCCTACGGAAGCGCTACTATTTTCCTGAAGAACATTGGAATGAACTGCGCAAACTGTACCGAGAAGGTCAAAGCGGATGCCGATCTGTTTGGCACCGACCAGCTCGGACGAGTGATCGATCCTAAGGCCAAGGCCGCCATGAAAGCTGACTTCTCGAATCAACGGAGTATGCGCGTGCGCGCCCTTGCGATCCAGTGAGGCCTATTTTTCGAATCGGTGTTCTCTTTTTGGTTCTGGGCATCGCTTCCGGCCTGATCTTCAAGTTTTATTCTCGATCAGGCTCGGAGGCGGGCTCGGGGTCTAGTCTGGATGCAGGCGCTCTCGTAAGCCGCCCGGCCCCTGACCTGCCCTCGGCGGCCGGTAGCCCGGGCGCAGTGGGTTCCTCGGGAGATTCAGTTACCGCAGGTGATCCCCCTACAGGGGCCTCAACGAACGGGGCATCCCTTTCTCAATCCGAACAGCGAAAGCTGGCAATCATCTCTGAGATCTTAAGTTCAAAAAACGACAACGATCCTCGCTATGATACCGAGCTTCGGGATTTTTCGCCCGAGGCAAAGCGGGCGATGGTTCGAAGGTACGCCGATACCCGCCCAGAAAAGCGGAACGAACGGGGTACCTATGTTTTTGTAATCGGACGTGAAATCAAGGACGCCGCCGACGTTGCATTCCTGAAATCGGTGCTCAATGAAAAGCCCTGCCTCAGCCTTGAGAATTGTGATCGGGCACCTGAGTCTGGTTCCGGAGAAGAAGAGCACCTCGGCGCCATCAACGAAACTACTGCAAATTACCCGCAGTTGGTTGCAATCCGGGCGCTCAAGCATCGAATGGACGAAATGATCGAAGCCGGACAGGAGTCGGCTCCACTTTTTTCTGTGCTCCTTCAGACGATTCGTGAGAGTAAGAGTTCTTCGAATCCACGCGTGGTCGAGGAGGCCACTCGAATCCTGAAGGAGATGAAACGTGACTAAATCAGAAATCGAATCCAAACCCATTGGTTTCAGGCTCTGGCACTGGGCAAACGGAAGCGTCTTGTTGCTTTCGATCCTGACCGTGGTTCTTCGAAAAACTTTTCTGAATTCAAAGAAAATGGCGGCGACGATGCAAACCGAGTTCGCCAGCGCGGGCATCTCCGTGAGCGAGGATCAGGCGAGGACCGTGGGGCGCGCGATTCGGGATGGAATGTGGGAGTGGCACTATCGTCTGGGCTTTGTGATTGCAGCCTTGCTGGTGGTTCGGGTGCTGGGAGTGAAGCGAAAACTCCCAAGACCGAAGGGACTCAAGAATTCCGTTCATGCCGCATTCTTCGCAGCCATTGCGTTCATGGCCGTGACGGGGCTGGTAATGTATTTTTCGAGTTCTTTGGGACTCAGTGAAGAGATCGTTGACGAGATTGTCGAGATCCATGAGCTCGGCCAGTGGTTCTTTTTTGCATTTGTTCCGCTTCACATCTTGGGAGTCGTTCGTGCCGAGACCACCACTGAGCCCGGCATCACCTCGAGTATGATTCACGGTAAGGATTCCTCACTCTAAAGGTAGATTAGGCTAAGGTCCCGTTCATGAGTGAAAAAAACACCCGTCTTGTGTATTCATCGGATCCCGAGCTGAATCGCAAATGTCCGCGATGCAAGGAAGTAGTGTCGGAGTGTACCTGCGAGCCCGAGGTGGATCCAAAGGCGGTAAAGTACATTGCGGTGCTTCGGATTGAGAAGCAGGGCAGGGGCGGAAAAACGGTTACTGTGATCGATCGATTGCCGAAGAATGAAATCTTCCTGAAGGAACTTTGCACGAAGCTAAAGAAACAATGCGGTACAGGTGGAACCTACCTGACCTCAGGCAAAGATGGGGTCATTGAAATCCAGGGAGATCGCATCGAGCAGGTTCGCACGATTCTTCAGAAAGAGGGCATTCCAGTGAAGGGTGGGCGCTAGGGGCTTATGGAACGATTCAGGATGATCCGCAAAGACGGTAAGCTCAACGTAGAGAACTCGAGGTCGGGAGTTCGGTGGACTGATTTGTACCATGATCTGATCAATCTGAGCTGGCCTAGGTTCACGATCTGGTTTGGCTTTGTCTTTTTTGCAATCAATTGCCTCTTCGTGTTCATTTACTTTCAGATTCCGGCTTCTCAGTTTGATGGATTACGGCACGCCTCAGGTTTGGAGCGCTTCCTGGATAGTTTTTTCTTTAGCGTTCAGACCTTGGGCACTATTGGCTATGGCCATGTTTCGCCGACGGGCACCTTGGCGAACCTGGTGGTCACGCTCGAGTGTTATACGGGGTTGTTTGTCGTTGCCCTGATGACGGGACTGATTTTCGCCCGATTTTCGATTCCTCATGTAAAAGTCGTGTTTAGCAAAAATGCGGTCATTAAAAAGTTCGGTGATGTTCCGTGTCTGATGTTTCGGATCGCCAATGAACGACAAAACCACATCACCGATGCTTCAGTAAAAGTGCATTTGGTGATGGAAGATCCGGATACCGGGTATCGGGAGTTCACCGAGCTTTTGCTGGAGCGCTCGGAGTCGCCCCTGTTCGCACTGTCCTGGACGATTGCCCATGATCTCGATTCCAAAAGTCCGATCGGCCGCTTGGGGCTGACGGAGTTGAAAGAGCGCTCTGCAGAGCTGATTGTTTCATTTCGCGGGATCGATGCAACCCTGTCACAAGAGATCCGTGCCAAATCCTCATATACCGTAGATGAGATTCTCCCCGATCACGATTTCGTGGATGTGATCGAACGTAGTCCAAACGGCCTTGCGCGCCTCAGGATGGAGCGGTTTAATGAGGTCCGACCTGTTCCTTTGGGGCGCTAACGCACTAAATTCATTGAGTTAAGAAGTAGTGCCTGGAAGCTCTAATTGTGGTATCATCAAAACGTGGGGCCGTCACGGTTTCGACGGGAGACGTGAAGTCCTTCATGCATGCCGAGGTGCGATCAGGCCTCGTTAAACAGGTCGCAAAATGTAATTGCTAACGATTACGCACTTGCCGCTTAAATAAAAGCGACACGTTTTCAGAGTCTAAGCCCTCGGGGCTTTGAAAACGACATTAGAGGGCTGGTCTAGCCGGGTTCGTTGACCCTAAGCCAAGACGAGATCAACTCAACGGAGGATCCAGAGAGCCGGTTACGGGGCGCTTCGGGTTCAATCTAAAACTGTGGCTAAGCATGTAGAGTGGGGAGATGGAGCTCTTTCGGACGTGGGTTCAATTCCCACCGGATCCACCATTTTTTCAAATAAAGGGCTTATCGTTCTGATCAAAACTTCAAACAGTCCTCGCTTTGCTGCGGAACTTGTTTTGATCAGAACGATAAGCCCTTTGTTTCATGATCTGGAGTGCCGGTGGGAATTGAACGGGAGATCTCCGTGCACCCTCAATGGGCTCAGGCCGCTTGGTGGCGCTGGAAGGGAAAGGGGAATCGACTCTTGGTAAGCCCGTAGTCATCACAAAAGGACTCCTGTAACATTCTAATGCATGGATCATCGCATTCAGATTTTTGGGGCTTCGGGGAGTGGTACAACTACTTTAGCAGGGAGTCTAGGTTTGGCACTAGGATGCCCCCATTTTGATGCTGATGACTATTTTTGGAAAAAAACACTTCTCCCTTATTCCCAAGAACGATCGCCAGAAGAGCGAGTTCGTCTTCTGGAAACAGATCTGGCGAGTGCGAACTCATGGACATTATCGGGTTCAGTGATTGATTGGGGCGAGCAGTTTTTATCCTCCTTCACACATATTGTATTTTTGTATCTCGATACCGATACTCGATTGAATCGACTGAAATCACGTGAGAAAGCGAAGTTTTTTGGCCGAATTGATTCAGGAGGCGATATGCATTTGCAAAATATGAAGTTCTTGAACTGGGCGGCTCAATATGATTTTGCGGGAATGGAAATGAAGTCGAGAGTCTTGCATGAAAGCTGGTTGAAAATGGCTCCATGTCCCGTCATTCGCATCGATGGTAATGAAACGACGGAGAATCAAGTCAGGAGTGTTCTGAAATTGCTCTAGGTTCTGAGTCTTGGTCGACTTACCACCATACTCAAAGTGAGTCACGAAGCGTTGACGGGTTCTGTACTTTGGGAGGCGGAGCTCAAGATTTTTTGTTCCGAAAGCATTTGGTCCAAAGCCAGTCCAGCAGCTTTCAGGTTATGGATTGAATGCTTCGAATCCTCGGTTTGAAACAAGCGTATGTCCCCAGGATTTGGAAGCGGACTCTGATTTCCAATCAGGTACTGATCCACAAAGCCCCGAAGCGCATTTTCTGCATTCGTTTCATCAATCCCGAGCCATTTGAGGCGGCCCTCGGCATAGAGGGTGGTGAATCCGTTTACCAATGCCCAGCAATGCATCGATTTGTGATAGGGATCACCCGGTCCAACAATGCCTGCTGCCTGACAAATTTCAATGACGCGTTTCAGGAGAGCATACGCCATTCCCGCAGCCTGCTCAAGTTTCGGGTGCTCGGGCGAAGGGCAAATGGGCGAGGTGAGCATCAGTTTAAAATGCTGGGGGTGTTTCAGACCCATTTTAAAATAAGACTGTGCGCAGGCTTGCAGGAGTTCTTTAGGTTGATCTTGATAAGTGAGAAATGCCTCCCACATATATTGAAATTTGATTTCAAAGCCCTGCTGGCTGATCGCCGCTAAAAGTTCATCGCGATCCTTGAAGTGACGATAGGGCGCTGCCTGGCTCACCCCGGCCTTGAGTGCCAAGGTGCGGAGAGACAATGCCTCGAGCGGGTGCTTTTCCAAAAAGCGAATCGCCGTTTGGATCAGCGTCTTTTTCAGACTTCCGTGGTGATAGGAGTCCTGATTCGATTTGGCGTGGAGTGCTTCCTGAGCCGACTTTCGCTTCATACCTCCGTAAGTATAGCACAAAACAAATCCAAATTTAAATGTTAACATCGTTTACATTTTATGTTATTGTCGTTAACATATGGAAAACTATCTCAAATTTATCATCTCGAATCGCAAATGGGTCATGGGGCTCACTGCATTGGTAACTCTAGGCTTGCTTGCCCAGCTTCGCTCCCTCCAGGTCATCATTGACCCCGATAGTGCGCTTCCTCAAACCCATCCCTATATTGTAACGGGCAAGACAATTGAAACTGTGTTTGGAAACAAGTTCACGGTCGTGATTGGACTCAGTCCAAAAACGGGCGATGTTTATCAGCCAGAAGTGCTTGAAAAAGTTGCCCGAATCACGGATCGAATCATCAAGAGCCCGGCCGCGGTGAAGAGCAACGTAATGAGCCTTTCAGCAAGAAAGGCCAAGGACATCTCGGGAAATGCCGAGGGTATGACCGTAAGGCCCCTGATGGAGCAAATTCCCAATACAAAAGAGGGGCTTGCCTTACTCAAAGCCAATGTCGAGAAAAATCCGGCCTATACAGATTTATTGGTCTCCCGGGATTCTCGAACGACGCAAATCGTGGCCGAGTTCAAAAAAATAAACGGTGGATTTCAAGCGATTACACAGGTGGTTCGGGATGCTGTTGAGCCCGAGCTTGGTGAAAATGTCGACATTCAGATTTCGGGTCTGCCGGTTTTTTTAGGGCTTCTTGAAAAGTTTTCCCAACGAATGGGTTTTTTGTTTCCAATTGCACTCCTCATCATTGGGCTCATTCATTATGAGGCATTTCGAACCGTGCAGGCCTTGTTTTTGCCGCTCGTTACCGCGATGCTTGCAGTGGCATGGTCGATGGGACTTCTGGGTTTATTGAAAGAACCATTTGATGTGTTCAACGCCTCTACACCGATTTTGATTCTGGCCATCGCGGCGGGGCACGCCGTACAGATTCTGAAGCGTTACTACGAGGAGTACAACATCCTCTACGAAAAGAACAGCTCTGGGGATGCAAAAGCCATGAGTCATGAGGCCGTCTTGAAGTCGCTCATGAAGGTGGGGCCCGTAATGATTGTCGCCTGTGTGGTTGCAGCCATTGGATTCTTTTCGCTCATGATTTTTGAAATCAAATCCATCCGCACATTCGGGATTTTCACGGGCGCTGGTGTTCTTTCGGCTCTGATCCTGGAGTTGACCTTTATCCCTTCCTTGAGAGCCATGTTGCCTCCTCCCTCGGTGAAGGAGATTCAACGCGAACAAGAGCATGGATTCTGGGATCGGTTGACGGCCTCCTTTTTCAAACTCGCATCTGAAAAACGAAAACCTGTATTTTGGATGACCGGCATCTTTATCGGCGTGTTGTCCATTGGCGGGATCTATCTCAAGGTTGAGAACAGCCAAAAGGGTTATTTTTACGGAAAAATCAGGGAGCGGATGGACGATGAAGCTCTCAACTCAAAAATGGCGGGGACCAATCCCATTTATGTGTTGATTGATGGCAAGTCCGAGGATGCACTGAAGCGTCCTGAGGTACTGTCGGCAATGGAGGGGTTGCAGCGAGAACTTGAGAAGTCACCTCTTGTGGGTCGAACAGTTTCGCTTGTGGATTTCATCAAGAAAATGAATCAATCCATGAATGCCGATCAAAAAGAATACTTTAAACTTCCAACCGATCAGAATCTTATTGCACAGTATTTGCTTCTCTACTCGAATTCGGGTGAGCCCGGGGATTTTGATTCCTATGTGGACTATACCTACCAACGCGGCGTCGTCACTGCATTCTTGAAAACCGACAGCTCGATTGCCTTGACCACTCTTGCAAAAAACGCCCAGGATTATGCCGAAAGGAACTTTCCCAAGGGGGTTGAGGTACAGGTGGGTGGCGGTTCACTTGGTGGAGTCGCGCTCAACGAAATCATGATTCGTGAAAAGGTTCTCAATATTCTGCAGATCATGGGCGCTGTATTCCTCGTGACCTCACTCGTATTCAGATCCCTCTTGGCTGGTTTATTGATTTTGGTGCCGTTGTTTGCAGCGGTGGCAGTCAATTTTGGAATCATGGGACTTCTCGGAATTCCCCTTCAGATTGCAACTGCCTTGGTCAGCGCGATGGCGGTGGGAATCGGAGCGGATTATGGCATCTATATGAGCTACCGGATGCGCGAGGAGTTGCGGCAAGAGCCCGATGAGGGAAAAGCCGTTGAGAAGTCCTTCGCTTCTGCGGGGAAGGCTACTCTGTTTGTCTCCACTGCGGTTGCGGGCGGGTTCGGGGTTCTTATGCTCTCAAGCGGTTTCATGATTCACGTTTGGATGGGATTCTTGATCGCAATGGCAATGCTGGTAAGCTCGATCACGGCACTTACCTTGTTTCCAGCGCTGATCTTTGCACTCAGGCCCAAGTTTATTTTTGAAGGAAGGAAAAGAAATATGAAGGATAGAATGAAAAACAGCGAACAAATTCCAATGAGTGGAATCGTAGGGGGGGCGCTGATCGCACTTTCGGTTTCCGCATCTGCACCTGCAACGGCCGGGGACGCAAAAACTCCAAACGCGGCGGAGATTGCCAAGCGGGCTTTCTTGACATCCAAAGTGGTCGATTCCACAAGTGATTCCACCTTTCGCCTGATCAATTCGAATGGGCAAGAGCGGGTACGGAAGACCAAAGGCGCCACCCAACTCATCTCAGGAACTACAGACAACCAACGAATTGTGGTGTTTGAGTCACCCGCGGACGTCAAGGGCACCAAGACACTGATGGTGGAGCACTCCCAGGGGGACGATGACATTTGGATTTATCTGCCCGCGATGAAAAAAGTTCGCCGATTAGTGGCAAACAACAAAAAGGACTCATTCGTCGGAACCGACTTCTCTTATGGGGATGTGATTGGGCACCGGGTTGAGGATTGGAAGCATCAGTGGATCAAATCCGAAACAGTGGATGGACGCGAGTGTGACGTGATCGAGTCGGTCCCGGCAAGACCGGAGGTAGGAAACAACTCGGGGTACTCCAAGCGGATCGGATGGATTGATCGCGAGAGCGCAGTCGCGGTCAAGGGCGAGCTTTATGATCTTAACGGACAACTCTTAAAGAAGATCAATGCAAGAAATATCGAGCTGGTAGATGCAAAAAATAAAAAATGGCAGCCAATGGTTCTTGAAGCTGAAAATGTTCAAACCGGTCACAAGACGGTCATCGAATTCAGCAACTATAAAGCCAATGTGGGTGTGGATCGCGAACAGTTTACCGCTCGCCATCTCGAAAAAAAGTAGTGTCTTTCAATCATTGATCGAGAAAGAATATGAAACACCCTTTGAAACACCTACATTACTTGCGGGTCCCGGTTTTTTGCGCGTTCGCACTTTGGTTTTCATCTTCCGCTATCGCGCAAAATGAGTTTTCTGAGACCAGTCAAGATTCGATCTTACGAAAGCTCGGGCCTTCGGTTTCGCTGCGGTCGGGCGTCTGGAACCGGGATCGGAATTATTCAAGCGATCGGGGATTTGTTGGGTCGTCGATATGGCTCAATTTGAAACCCGAACCGATTGAGGGTGTTCAAGCCTACATGGATGCCTATGTCATCAACAACGATTTGACCCGGAAATTGAATTCAGCGGTTGAGCTCAGGGAGGGCTACCTTGAGCGTTCGTTCGGACAGTTGGATTTGCGAGTCGGCCGACAAGTGCTCGTTTGGGGCAGGGGCGATAAGGTCAACCCAACCGATAGTTGGACGACGAAGGACATGAAGCTCCTTGGAACTGATGACGAAGACCAACGACTTGGGGTGTTCACGGTTTCCGGAGTGTTGAATTTGGGCGATTACCGGTTGATGGGGGTATTTCAACCCGAATGGCGTAGTCCTGTGTATCCGATCCCACCCATTTCGGGGGTAGTGCTGGAATACCTGCGACCTGAACTTCCAGGCCAACAGTTTGGAATCAAGCTTGATCGCACCGGAGGCGTGGTGGATTACTCGTTTAGTTTTGCGAACGTCATTTCAAGGACGCCCAATTTGTCGGTCCTTTCGGTCGGAGCTACCGGAACCCGCATTGGACTCAATTTTGAGAAAGTTCAGGTGTTCGGGGCTGATTTTGCGTGGAACCTTGGTGAGTTCGGATTCCGGGGAGAGACCGCCTACACGCGCTCCGCGGATTCCTCCGGGCTTGACCCACTGAAGTTCAACTCCGAGATTTATTCAGTGCTCGGAGTGGATCGGTCGTTGTTTGAGAATTTCAATCTGAATCTTCAGATGCTTCATAAGCATGTTTTTGATTTTCAAAATGTGGGCTCGATTGCAGATCCAAATTTGCGACTCCTAGCCTTCCAGCAGAACCTGATTGCAAATCAGCTCGGCACCGATCGTTTCGGGATTTCTTTGAGACCAAGCTATAAACTATGGAATGACACGCTTGAGTTTGAGGTCGCCTACCTGCAGTGGTTTTATGAAGTGGGGGGACTGATTCGTCCAAAAGTGACCTATGCGGTCAATGACCTCCTCAAGGTGATCGCCGGCATTGAGAAGTATTTTGGATTGCAAGACAGCTTTTTTGGACGCCTCTCGGAGCTGTCTACTGGTTTTGCCGAAATACGGCTAAGTTTTTAGCAGGAGCAGGTTTCCTCAGGTTCCAGTTCCAAGCGTTCATCGTGGCTCGCTCCGGCCGTATGCGACAGAGGATCGAACCAGGGGCCGGGCCTATCGTTTTTTTCGGGCCCGGTCTTTCGTGCTCCCGTCGATTCTCTGCATTCTCGACTTGAAGGCACCCAGTTTGAATGACCTCGAGGCTCGATCCTTCAGATTCCCGTTCTCGTGAACGCGTTTTCTCCAGGCACGAAAGCGAGCAGGCTCAAGCTCCCGCCTCATGACATCAATCACCTGGTCTTCTTTCAAGCCGAATTGAGTCTCGATCGCATCAAAGGGGGTTCGATCC
>Ga0214923_10006583_pt1 | contig 12991 bp, 11 predicted proteins | sample LL1510_MetaG_FD_177993 | JGI IMG/M metagenome (GOLD analysis project Ga0214923, IMG submission 177993) | Freshwater microbial communities from Lake Lanier, Atlanta, Georgia, United States - LL-1510 | ecosystem: Environmental > Aquatic > Freshwater > Lake | place: USA: Georgia | collected...
AGCCATTTGCCGTGGACGATCTGGTATTTCGTTCCACAAAACCTTGGGAAAAAAGAAATCCTACGCCGCTATTTTTCGGCAAGACTGAAGTGAAGGGAAATTCCACGCTTTATCAGGAAAGGAGAAGATGGCTGGAGGAGTTGGCCAAGGGAACTCAGTTCGATGTTTTACCCTACCGCCGCCGGCTCACGGCCAGTTCGATCGCGAAACTCCTGAATGGCCGCCAATATGCCATTCAACCGCCCAGCGAATTCCGGGGAACCACCACCCGGCAACTGGAATCAGCCGCCTGCGGAACCCTGCCTTGGCCCAAGGGGAATCCAGCCGAAGCGGGCCATGCACAAGGAGAGCCCCTAAGCCGAGGACTGTGTGTCATTTTGAATTCCTTGTTTTTGGATTCATGAGGCTTTTACGAGAAAGCCTTTGAAAACTTGGCTTTCGTGTACAATTCCGTTTTCTGCCACAGTGCCTAAGTTGGTTATATATGGGCTATGTTGAACGCGTGATTTAGCATCTGGGCCTGAGCCACCCCACGTGGTGCCCACCTTTTCAATAGCATTTATAGATTCCACTGAATCCTCTATTTTAATGTGGATAGAGAGGATGGCACGAAAAAAGAATGATATAGCTTTAAGCTATCTCCGCCACTGTGCGGATATGAATTATTCGGCCAAATCCATCCGTATTTGACGCTACAAAAACCGTTCCCTGTGTTGCGACGCCAAATTCACCCCTGATCATCAGGTGGTCGCCGTGCTATCGATAATAAGGCTGATGATACTACCTCGCAACTCTCTTTGAAATTAATCATTTATATTAACGTCAAGGTTAGGGGGCAATGTCCTTTTTTTGCCTCGAGAAGAAAGCTCGACTGTCTACATGAAGTCCTCAAGAAAACCCAGGGGAAATCGGCCTAATTCAAAAACTAAAGAACTCTTTCAAGAACTTTACCGGAAATATGCCGCTTCAACCGATAAACAGATTGATTCCAATAAGATTATTTTTTGATGATGCCTCTTTTTTGCATACCATCTTCTATAAATAGACTAAGTCCAACATTCCCGTTTTCGTTAAAATGGCACGCCCAATCAATGTAGACCGTTTCCTGTTTTTCGTCGAAAGCTTGAGTCCCATCAATAAAGCAAACACCACGATCTATTAGGTTTTTAGATTCTTTTTTCATTTTGGAGTAAATAAAAGGCACAATTTTTTGCAAGGGAACTTCAGCAGCGCCGAGAACATTATATTCTTTTATTTCTTTATCCGTGAATTTTTTAGCTGAAGGAAAATATTGATTTGGCTGCATTACATGTATATAAGGAATATTATTTCGTTTGCACAGAGAATCCATACTAACCGAGGCGCTTGCCCAAGTTCCGACAATATCATCACCGCTTTCCCAAAAGGTTTTTTTTGTTTTTACAATTTGAATGGGATAGTCAATTTTATGATTTTCTTGATTTGTCAAATCTTTTGATATATTTGTTAAATTTTTATTTAGTTTTTTTGTTGCCAGTTCTGAAACAAGAAATAAGAAGAAACTTTTAGTTTTAGAATTTATTTTATTTACACATTGGAGAATAAAAAAATATGGTGAAGAAACCAGTTTTTCTTGTAATTGATTTAGAATTGCGGCATTCATAATTCCATATATAAATTGACCACATGGCATTGACGGATCAATTTTATAAGCTTCCTGATTTATCCAAGAAACATATGCCTCGTTAAAGCCATCAATATTTATCACCATATCAAATTTTTGGCCGATACTTAGCAAGTAAGCCAAAGTCAGCAACTGCTGAGGTTGCTTTAAACCGCCACTTGCTAAATTTAAAAAAACTATTTCATATCCCTTGCTTTTATACAAAGACTTTAAAGTTTTTAATGTCCGCGATTCACCGTCCATAGCTGACAGACAAAAATGGTATGCGACTGATCCTCCAAAAATACCTATTACAAAAGTTTTTTCTGATGCTATATAAGGCAAATTTTGATACATCCAAAAACCATGGTTATTAACAATCAGGTTTTCATAATAACTTGGAATGCGTGAAATGCCCAAGATTCTATTTGTATAAAAGGGGTTTGGGTTATTTTCCGAGAACTTGATACCCTCTTTTGTTAAGGCACCTAAATATGGATGAATTTTCATTTTACATCTTATCGGATCTGTATCATTTTGAGATACCAATAATTTTGTTTTTTCAATAGAATCAACAGAAGTTTTGCCAGCGGATATAAGAACAACCAGGCGTGCAATAATTTCCGCAGCAAATGCAAAACAGCAAAAAGCAATTATTATTCTAAGAAATATTTTCATAAATTTTACTAATTTTTTGTAAACCATTCATAAAAGATAAGATGATAATTTTTGAGTCTTTATTAACTTTATTTTTTTTAATTTTTATTTTTCCGTTAACGGTTTCATAAGTGAGGCTTTGTTTATTACTCTTTTTTGCAAACCAAATTTGGTATTTGTTTTCTTTTGGAATTAAAGGAGTTAAGTTATAATTTAAGTAATCACTTAATCGACTTGATGATGCATTTTTTCTATACCAATCGCTGTAAATATATTGACCATCACAACCTTTTGGAGGCGGTTGCACAAATCCATATTTATACTTTTGAATTTCTTTTAAGTAAGCTTTTTTAGTGCGGGGAACAATAACCTTGAATTTTGTTTGTTTTTTTATTTCATTTAACTGAAATTTCGATGGAATAATATCTAATGGTTTTTGGAAGCAACTTATTATTTTATTTAACTCGCTTAACGGGTTAAATATACCGTCGATCCAACCAACAGATACAATTTTATTTTGTTTAATCTTGCCAGCGCGTCTGATTTCATTAGATAATAAGTCCGGCAAATACACCATTCGGTTTTTTAGAGATTTATAATGTAGTTTTTTTGCCAGAATATTTAATCTAGGATCTCGGCAAGCGATTAAATCAAACTGATTACAGATTTTTAATTCATTTTTTGCATCTTCATGAGTATTGTTTATAAGATCCTTTGGATCATAAATATCTAGAATTTTTTTTATTTTAGGAAATCGTGGAAAATTTGATATTAAGTGGTTTGAGTTTAAACAACAATAAATAAGCAAGCCTATTTTTTTTCTCCTAATTTTTTTAATTAAAAGACAAAGGTTTTTTCTGTAAAGAGAGTTGCTTTTTTCTATTTTTTTAAAAAGATAGATTTTTTTGAATCTTATATTTTGTCGTTTAAAGAATTTTTCAAAGATTTCTTCGCGAACATGTTTTTCTTCACAAACTAAATAAACTTCTTTTCGGCTCATTATAAATAGGGGCGAAACAGAATAGGAATTTTTTCAATTTCAGAAAAAAGCCGATTTGAGAATATCTTTTTCCACGAAGCTAATACTGCAGAATTTCTTTTCGGAAAAGATAATAGCCATTCCCAATCTTTTTCAATCGGGGTTAAACTAATCGCGAACATTCGATCAGAATCTGTTATTAGGGTAATACTATTACAAAAACCTATATTTTTAGTTTTAAAGAATTCATCTAAAAGAACGGTGCCGAATCTGAACATTGTTACAGTTGTTGCAAGGCACCTCGCTTCAATATTGCTTCCAGATTTTTTATAAAAGTACTCATAGTGATCCGGAAAAAATTTTGAACTTTCAAAGTGAGCGCAAGTTAATGGATGGGGATACCTTAGCGCTAGACTAACGAGGTTTCTTGGGCGGTAAAGACTTTGGTTTTTTGAATTGGTCATTATAATATTCGTTAATGGCTCTTCACACCCACGTAAGAAAATTGCATATAAAGCTTTTTTTCCTTTGTTATATTCATCACAGATTGTCGATATAAAATTATCGGACCACACCATGTCTGCGGGGACATAAACTATTGCTTTTGCTTTTGAAGTTATTTTTTTCTTTGTTTTGCGGTAAATTGTTAATAATGACTTGTTATTTAAATACTTTTTTATTTTTTTACAAAAAAGGCGATTTAAGAAATACCTTATTTTACTTTCATAAAAGATTTGGTATTTATTTAATTTGTATTTTAAATTATTTTTTTTGATGAGGCTTTGGAGTATGGCAGTCTGAGCTGGCACTCCGGTCGTCTTAATATTTATTTTTTTAAATTTAAACTTTATGTATGGCCATTGATTTCTTATTTTATTGAAAAAGTTTTTTTCTTGTTTTTGACCCCAAATAGTAATTTTAATTAAGTTAAGTTTTTGGTTGCCCTCTTGATATCTTTTAATAGAATAAGCAATTGAAGGCATGGAGACATTTTGAAATACTTTCCAGTACTTTTTTCCCCAAATTACAATGACTATTTCAAGCATTCGCTTTAACCTCGATAACTTTTTTAAATTAAATAGAATCCAAAATTATGATAAGGACCTTAAAAAGTTCCATTTTATGCTTTCTGATTTTTTTAAAAAGAACGTTATTCCCGCAGTTTACAAAGAATATTCGTTAAATAACCATTCCCGACAATATTTATTTTCTAAGAAAAAATTTAATATGAATCGTCATTTATTAAATCGAATGAATTATGCGCACTCAAATGAGTTATTAAGACACATAAAATCTATACATATTGGGAAAAGCGTATTTTTACCAAAAAATTACCACCGTTCAACATCCACATGCAAAAACCCATCAAATAATGTTTTTCGATTTTTTTCAGACAATATCTTTTTATCTTCTATTAAGGGTATTGTAGCAAAAAGAAGCACTTACGATATTGAATTCTTTTTTTTAACACAAGATTTTTATATTGCCGGCGACAGATCTAGATCCAAATATGTTTTAACGCATAGCGAATTAATTCCACCAAACGATTTTTGCAAGTTTTTTTTAAGAGTACCATTGTATTTTAATGGTTGTTTTTTTGTTTTTTTTAGAATATTCCGGCTATTGAATTATAAGACGAACGTTCGGCCCAATAAAATCGAAACTGTTTTTGGTCTTACAAATAAATTAAGTTCAACAAGCCCTACTATAAGTTCAGCAAATAAGCTAAATTTTATTAAAGCTTTAAAGTATTCATTTCGTCTTATTAGAGTAGGAACCTCTTTGTATGATTTAGTTTGGTTTTTTAATAAACAAATAAAAAGATTATGAATATTAAAAGATACATACAAAAGTATAAAAAAGATGAAAGATTAGGTGCTGGGCATTTATCTGCTGACCACGTAAGGGCCGCATTTCCTCTTACATTTTTAATGCACGGTTACCCCACGCAAATAAGGGTTTTTTTAGACCTACTAAAATATGTCGACACCATGCAAGAGCTTTCCAATTTGGACTATTTTTTTAACCAGATGTTTGTTAACGATATTGAAAAAAAACGCATCAATGAAATTTCTTCTCTTGTCGGCAGTATTACTGAATGTTTATTTCGAAAGCGTATTGAACCGTGGATCGGGCCTTTAGCTACATTGCCGGTAGCGCGAGCCGTAAATTGCTTGTCGAACTCGATTCGTAAAAAATCGCTTAATATTCTTGAAATTGGATCTGGGAGCGGTTACCTAGTTGCCCATCTTGGCAAGATGGGCCATCGTGTTTTTGCCACTGACACCACAGAGGGGTTTTATCTTTGGCAAAATATTTTTTGGAAAAAACTTTTTGGGAAAGACTTTTTTGAAGCAAGTCTTTTTAGGCCTTTTGCAGATTTTTCTCATTTAAAAAACAAAATTGTTCACTTGCCTTGGTGGGTATTCTTTTCTTGTTATAAAAGCTCCTTGCCTAAAATTGACTTAGTGATTTGCGATCATGCATTTGGAGAGATGTATCCATACGGGTATAAATATGTTGTGGCCTTAATAAAGTTACTTGCGCAAAATAATCCGAATCTTTTTGTGCTTTATGAGTCTTTTGGAGAACCTAGATTTCAAGGACCAAATCACCTGAATAACGATTTGGCATTATTTCAGTTTACAAGCCAAAGTTTAGCTTTTTTTACCTGTTTGCTCCATGAAAATAACCCTTTTAAATCTAGACTCCGAATTTCGGATTTTTCATTGTGCAAGATTCAGGGACCTCAGAATGGACATTATCACGCAGGTAGAACCTGTGTTCTCCTACAGGAGAAATTTGCACCGAAAAGCATTGAGTTTTACCGATTTCTCGGCTTCAAAACTCCGACCGAAATTTAGTTTTGATGCCCTTGACAGCATGTTTTCAAATTAGGCTGTCAGTTGATGTATCTTATCAAAACGTCTGGTTGAAATTCTGGCGTAGGCGTCACGAAAATGATAGCTATCTTTTTTATTTGTAAATTCGCCTTCTGGGTAACTTAATATTTATTTTAGTACCTTGAGAAAATGTAATTAACACCCGGTGACAAAAGCATATTTTTTTTGTTTTTTCTGGATTCCCAATTCGATCTTTTTTTCTCAATTTTAAAGCCGCTTTTCGAAAGTAAGCGAAGCGATTTTTGATGTTCTTTGTTTTTTTCCTCCATTTCGATGAGCAAGGAGCGGAGACTTTTATCTTGTAGCGCTACTTTTGCACCAGAAAGGATTTTGTCTTCATTACCATCAACATCAATTTTTATGTGAGTGGGCTTTGGAAACAGTTTGCTTTTTATCAGATTGTCTAAAGAAAAACCAAAAGATTGGATTTGTATTTTTGATGATTTTCTTATTTTGTATTTATTTTCGGTAAATTTATTGAACGCTCCGCCCTTGGTTAATAAACTTATCTGAAACGTGCTTGGCATGTTTTTTGATGAAACCGGACAATTGCAAAGCATTATTTTTTTGTATAAATTATTTAAACAAACATTTTGCATTAGAATTGAAAAATTGTTTGGTTCGGGTTCAAAAGCTACCACACGACACCTTCTTACTCCAGCCGCGTACAAGGAATATATTCCTACGTTAGCACCGATATCCCATAAGACGTCAGAAGATTTCAATTTGTCTAGCCAATCTACTGTCTGGGGCTCTTCAGTATAAAAGGTTTGGGCTCTCCACACCAACCTTCCATGTCCGGCCACCATTTTTATTTTCCCAATTTTCGTGGGAATAAAACACTCGGGACTCCACCGTTGATAAAATTCGGTTTTGAACAGAGACGGAGAATTTAATCTAAATGCCCTTATAATTTTGTCGACTATCAAGCGAGCAAAATATTGCCTCCTGCTTCTGGCGATGTCGGAACCAATTGCATTTTTGTCGACTTTCATTCTCTTTTGGAAGCTTTTTATTTTTTGTAACAGCTTTTACAGAACTTTGGAATATCCCCCGTTAAGTGACTTTTACGAAATTCTTGGTAAGTCAATCCGTTCCATTCCTTTAAAAGAGATCGTGCATTCCCTAAATCTGCAATTTTTGGATTGCTAATCATACAGCAGGGAACAATTCTCATGTCCGACGACACCATAAGGCGGTCAAATGGCCAGGGACAAAGATGTTCTGGCGAATCGAAACTGAATTTATCATCTAAATACCAAAAAGTCACATCCACTCCATTTTTTCTTCCAATTTCAATGCATTCCCCGGCCATTTGCTCTGAAAAATTTCCGTGGATATCTTTTGGGTCGTTTACTTTTTTCCAGGACTCCTGTCCAAAATCATTTAAATCCAGCGCCAATGTGCACCGTTGAAATCCCAAGATACCAGCAAATTTTGGAAAATCCCGCCATTCATGCAAGTTGTCTTTTTGCAGAACCGTCCACATGCGGGTCCGGGGGGTCTCCTTTTTCCGCCACAATGCGTGCAAATTTGTTATATTCTTCTGCATTAAATCGAATTTCCCACCCTTGCGGATTCCCTCGTAAGACTCACGGCTTGCACCGTCCACTGAAATTTGAAGCTCGCATATGTCAGATTCCACATACTTTTCTGCGTTGCCCTTAAAATGGAGAAGGCTGGCGTTCGTAGTTGATCGTACCCACAGGTGGCGTTCTCTAGCAAAGCGGATCATTTCAAAATATTCAGATCCCATGGTCGGCTCGCCCAAACCTTGAATTTTGATTTCGATTATCCCGATTTGTTCTTCCAGAAGTTTTTTAAAATCCGCGAGTAGCATATCTTCGGCTCTTTTCCCTTTTTCCCAAGTGCTTACTTCGCACATGGTACAACGAAAATTACATCGGCTGACATTTTCGATGTCCATCATAATGGGCAGATGATCGACCAGTTCGCCGCGTTTTGCAGATTTGTACTTTTCGAAATTATTTTTTCGCTCAGGGAATCTTCGGAATCCCTCATTTACGACACGTTGGTATAAATCCGGGTCTCTTTGAGGACGGGGAAATCCAACCCGCTGAATACCAGAAACGTTCAGATTTTCTTCTCCAACTCAAACATGTGATCTAAAATAATAGCTACATCAATGTAGCGGTATTCCGCAGCTCTCCCCAAGGAAAACGCCTTCTCCGGAAGCAGGGCCTGGTATCGGGCAGCCAGTTCCTGGTCTTTTTTCGTGGTGAAAGGGTATAATTTGTTTCTGTTGCTTGGAATTTCGAGACCAAGAAGGCTGTGAGGGGATTTATTCCGATAAAACTTTTTGTATTCCACGATCCGCGTAAAGGGTTCGTCATTCGCATAATATAGAAAGTAAATGTTTTTGGGGAAAACCTCCTCGACCGGAAGAATGATTTTCAAAAAATCTCTCCCCATCCAGCGAAGAGGGCCATAGCACTGGTCAAAAAGATACTCGGGGGAAATGGTGTTTAAAATCAGATCATACTTTTCCCAGATTCCGTTTATTTCCACCTTGTAATTTGGAATATCATATTTTGTGATCCTCGTATTTAACCGGACATGACATCCTTGGGTTGCTAGTGGGAAATAGGCATCGTAGCCGTCGCTTGCGAGCGGGAACGCCGAAATGGCCCCCTCCCAGCAGGCTTTACTGCCAGTTTTGAGAGCCACTCCTTTAGCCGTGTAGTTGAAAACGTCTAACTCCCGGTTTGAGTCTATCATCCACATTTTTTTTGAGTACTTTTCGACGTACTTTGCGTAAAGAGTGGGCCCCACCGAGCGAACCCAGAACTCCTCTAAATTCTGACTTCCGTCAACATCCTGCTTTTCAGAAAGTTCTTTTTTGATTTTTTCCTGATCCGGCATCCGCTTTATGTCGTCTTCATGGATCGGAAAATTATAAAATTGCTGGTCGGAGCCTACATAGGTCAAAAACTCATGTTCTGGAATTTTGCGCATTGGAACAAATTGATTAAGAAATTCAAAAGTTTTTGGTTTGGTCGTCAGAAAGTGCCGTGGGCCATACGTATAAGGGTGCCCAAAGTAATGAAAGGTGCGACACCCCCCACCTAAATAAGGCAAGGCTTCGACAAGGCAGACCTCAAAACCCTTTTTCTTCAGCATCTGGGCACCGGAACAACCGGCAAAGCCCCCGCCGATCACCAAAGCTTTTTTCATTCAGCAACCTTTTCCAAGGCCATGTACTGCTGGCCACGACCGAACCATTTTTTAAAAGTGGGGTCTAAAAAAAGTTTTTGTGCTCCTTTTTTATCACCGAGGATTATTTCCGAAAAGCACCTCACGAATCGGGCCTGCCTTGTGGCGGCAACAGGCAAATGGAGCCCGAACTCCCGTATCGCCCGGGATAGCCTTACCAAATTTCCAAATGACCTATGATTTTCCCAGCCTCGCAAGTACCGGCGGACTGCAGCAGCTTTTTGGTAAAGTTTTTGGTTCATGAAAGCAGGTCGTTCAGGGTGAATGGGGCCATAGAATAATAGATTGTGGCATTTTCGCCAATAAGATTCAATAGCTGCCTGATTAAACTGTGACCGGCTTTGGGTAAGCTCTTTGTACCATCTCCAATCTTCCACAAATCGTGGCCAGCTACCTACAAAATCGAACTGTTTTCCCAACAACGAGACAATTTCTGGGATATTATAAAGAGGGAGGTTGCTGGCAGGATTGATCGCATTATCCACGATCCAATCATGCACTGGGCGACTCATCCCCGGTAGGTTTTGAAAATGACCTTTAAGATCTTTTTCAAAACTCCGGGCTGAGCTATAGGGGTTTGAATAGGAAGAAAGGTTTAATTGCACCAGGATGCGCCGAAGCGTATCGGGCATGTAAGAAAGTTCATCCACCGTTGAAATGAACAAAATACCACCTTTCTTGACCCACCCGGCAAGCCGAAGGATAAAATGGCGAAGTTCAACAACCCCTGAAAGCACGCCTTCGCAAAAAACCATATCAAACTGCGCTTCTGGCTTTAGCTTCATAAGGTTTTTTTGCCAAAACTTCAATTTGAGACCTGGCGCATGAGCCAAATGCTTGCGGAGGCGTTCTTTTGTCTCTTTCATTCCGGTAGGATTTCCCTCGACAAGAACAAATTCACGGGGACGAGCTTCTGCAAGAATGATGCTGTTGAAACCAGCTCCCGGTCCCACCTCCATAATCTTTTTTTCGCGAATCCAATCAGCCCGGATACCAACGCCTTGGAAAAGCCTGTTTCTCCTACGGCGATGCGCCAGTAAATCCGCAATATCCTGCCGGATCGGCGCAATTTTTTCTTTAGAGTAATATTCTACGAGTCCTATTTTTTTCATCGATGCTGATACTGGACGCAGTGTCTGTCAAAGGAATGAAATTCGATCACGTTGCCATCCGGATCATGGACTTGGAAACGACGAACTTTATCGGTTTTGCCCCTTTGAATGGGGGTCAGGCCTGAGAACTTCTGCATCTTTTTGTGGTAATTTTTCAGATTTTTCACGGCAAAGCAGATGTGGTCAATTTTTCCTTGAGACCGTTTTGTGGGCAGCTGACATTTTAGTATTTCCAAAAACGACCCCTGTGTTGTTTTAAAAAAGTACCCGTACGTCTCGCCTTTCGAGGAGATAAATCTGTGGATTGGCGTGAACCCCATTTTTTTTTCATAGAAACCTGCCAAGGAAGTCAGGTTTTTGGTTTTGAGGCAGACGTGGGACAGCTTCATACCACCTTTATCAGATTAGTTCTGGCCATACCGAAAGCCAATGTGTTCTTGGGTTTATCTTTTGGTGTTTTTTCAAAATGGAATCTCGATAGCGCCAAGCATTAATGATTACTACCTCACACCCAGCTAATCGGGGGGAGACACCGAAAACGGGTATCTTTCCAACAGGCGAGAACTTTCCATGTTTTATAGGATTTTCATCAAAAAGGCAACTTACCCAATGATCCAAACCGAGATTCAACAGAAAAGTAGTAGTACTGACTGAAGCACCAAAAGAGCCAATTTTTCCCTTCTTTTTTTCAAGGTAATTTTTTAAATCATTTTTACTATTTTGGATTTTGCTGCCCAAACTTTCCCAAGGCTTTCCATCTGTATAGGCTGCCTCCTTTTCGTCGAAGAGAATTTTTTCCGCTTGAATTGGCAGATTTGAAGCATCTCCTTGACGAAAATAGGTCCGGAGACAACCCCCTTTGGAATCATTAAGGGAAGCTGCCTGCATAACCATTCCATTGATCCGCATCAGGTTAAGAAGATCCCGCAAGGAAAAATAACCGAGATGCTCGTGATAAATTGTTTCAAAGAGACCCTTCGTAGCAATCCAAGGGCCATAACCTGTTTCCAGACAAAAAATAGTTTCCCTGCTCATTAAATGTCGGATGGCCTGAATAAAATTGCTTAGTTTATCGATGTTGGCAAAGGTGTTGTTTGTCGTGATTAATTTTGGTCTTCCGAAATCACGCAGAAGACCTTCGGCAAGATCTTTTGTAAGAAAACTGATAGTCGTAGGAATTCCTCTTTCGATTGCTTTCTGGGCTGCCTGAAGGGCCGGATCAACCCCATGGACCTTGATGCCCTTTTTTTGGAACTTGGATAAAAGGGTCCCGTCATTGCTGCCCACATCGATGACAAGATCGTCGTGACAAAGACCAGCTATTGAATAAGCCTCGTCCGCATATTCTGTAAAATGATTATCTAGGCCAAGTGAAATTTGTGTCTCGTAGGTGAACCTGCCATAAAGAATCTCTGGATTATATACGCACCGTAATTGTGCATGGCCGCAGTTCCGGCATTGCCACACATCCATTGGGGCTACAGGGCTGGTTTCCAAATCCGGGGAATCCAAGTACTCATCCCCAGGCGGGGATGGTTCCATAGGCAAAACCATCCTTAATTCGCTGCTATCACAGCAACGGCACGTATTTCGAATATAAAATGGCTTTTGTGCCTTCATGACCTGGAAATCCGCTTAACATTGAGGCTATCCAAACCCGAAAACCTGCGGGCCAACGGTTCTTGGCCGAAAGATTCAAGCCCGTAATCGATCAGCAGGTTCTGGTTATTAATTCCCTCCGAATCGGGGGAAAGTAAAAAGCTCACCACGGAGGCCACTTGTTTTGCATCGACCATGGACCCCGAAGGATATAGCTGCCGATAAAGAGTCCCCAGTTTGGATCCCGCGTAGAACTTTTCTGACTCCGGTTTAAGGATGGCGCCAAAAGAAACAAGATTCACTCTGCCGCCATTTTTTGCGAAACGAAGTCCGATACTTTTAGCCATCTGGACCAGGCCTCCTTTCACGGCATGAAAAAGATCCCCTTGTTCGGGAGAAACGATCCGGGAGGCAGTTGATGCGAGAAAGACCACGGAAATCTTATGATGGGAGCGCGAAAATTTTCCAAGGAAATCGAAGGGGAATTCAATTTCTAGGCGGTACTGCTTTCTTCCAAGCTTAATAGCAGAGCCTTTCGACCTATCCCTGGAAGCAAAAACAAAACCATCTAAATGTAGTTTTTTTTTCCTTATCCACATTAAAATTTTTTTTGTCGCATCCTCCCTGAGCAAGTTGCAGGCAAAGTGTTTTTCCTTCATTTTTACAGTTCGAGTTCGCGAAACTGTATAAACATCGAAATGCTTTCTACGAAGCTCCGCAGCTATAACCCCCCCGATTCCCCGAGTGCCGCCAAACAACAGGATAGTGCGTTTTCGACCCATTACGTTTGCACCAAGACCCGGGCAGCTTCCCCGGAGCGTAAGGCATCCAGGGCGAGGTTGATGTCTTTGAGGGCAAATCGGTG
>Ga0214923_10006584_pt1 | contig 12989 bp, 9 predicted proteins | sample LL1510_MetaG_FD_177993 | JGI IMG/M metagenome (GOLD analysis project Ga0214923, IMG submission 177993) | Freshwater microbial communities from Lake Lanier, Atlanta, Georgia, United States - LL-1510 | ecosystem: Environmental > Aquatic > Freshwater > Lake | place: USA: Georgia | collected 2015-10-15
AATTGGTGTATTTACTCGTCTTAAATGACTTAAACTAGACAAATATGTTAGTCGATTTAATACTTGTGCAACTCCTACTTTATTACTATTAATTTGTTTAATACCAAAATCTCCTGTTGCTAATGCTCGCTTAATACCTTGTTCAATTGTTGTTGATTTAATAATTTTATAAATATTTGTTTTTGTAATTATGTTTTCATAATCATCATTGGATTTCCATGATCCAGTATTAATTTCGCGAATAATTTGTTTTTTCATGTCTTTAACAAGTTTGTTAAAATAATTTCGCAATAAATTATTTAACAATGGTCCTGTTAAATCAACGCGTTTATTAATATATGAATCTCTATCACTTTCTAGTAACCAACCAAATGACGTTTGAAGTAAAATATTTGTCATATAGCCAAGCATATAAATTTTCTGTTTTTCTGTTTTACAATGTGGAAAAATATCATTGTTTAATACTTCAATAGCAAACTCGTGCTTTTTTTTTGAACCTGTTTCTTTATCCATATTCATTGGAGTATAAATCACATTAGCTACAATATATTTAATGGCTGCTTCTTGTGATACAACTTTATTAGCTTCAATAATAGATGCTTTTAATGAAATTAACATTTTTTGCATATTTTCTTTAGTAATATTAAGCATAATCAATTCACAAATTTCTTTATCACTAATAATATTAAATGCTCTAAACATAATAAATAATGGAATTGGAATTTTAATGCGTGGAATTTGTAAATAAAGAGCATTGCCATAACCATTATTTCTTGATGCAATTAATATGTTAATTTGCTTTGGGGAAATACATTTCCAATCTGGAATACACTTCATTTCTGCTTTCCAAGACCATTTATTATTATTTTTTTCAATATTATAACAATAAATTTGATTTTCAGCTGCTCGTTCTTGACTAATACAAGTTTTTTCTGAACCATTAATAATAAAATATCCACCCGGGTCCATATAACATTCGCCTGTTTCATTATGATTTAAATGCTTATATTGATTTAATACACAAAGGTCCGATTTTAACATAATTGGAAGTTTTCCAATGTGGACATTTTTAATTTTTTTTTGATAATTTAGGACATTTTTGTAATTTTCACCATTACGTATAGTATATTTAATATTTAAATCAATAGTCATTGCTGATGAATATGAAAAGTTACGCAAGCGAGCTTCTTGTGGAAACATAATTTTTGTTGAACCATTATTTTCGTAAATTTGTGGGCGATATATTGAAAAATTTTCAAATGTAATTTCTATTTCTAACCTATATAAATTTAATTCTTTAATAAAATCATGTTCAGAAGCAATAATTAGTGGATTAAACATTTCTATTGTTTGTTGAATTTGATTATTTACAAAATAATTATATGATTCTAATTGGTGTTTAACCAATTGTTTAAGATGCTTGTGTTTAAAATATGATTCAATAAGAATCCACGGAATTTCTGTGTCTGGAATTTTAGAATCCATTATTTTTTATTAATTACAAAATTTTAATATTTTATAAATCAATTTTTTATAATATTTTTTTTATATTTTTTATAATAGTAAAAAATTGGTTAATTATTCATATTTTAAATATAAATTATTACAATAATATGGGTACACAAAAAATATTACAAATAAACCCAGAGTTATTTCAATTTAATGGTGGAAAAAAGAGTTCAAAGAAAAAAGAAAGAAAAACCAAACCTATTCAAGATAAAACACAATCATTAAAATCTAATAAATTAAAAAAGGAATTATTAAAAAAAGTAAAAGATTATCAAAAAAACAAAGAAACAGAAGTAATAAAAGATGAAAAAAGCAAAGAGAAAAATGAGACTATGCCCAGTTCTAATTTATTTGATTCAAAAGATTTTGAAAATAATGATTTTGAGAGAGAATTTAATAAATCTCTCACATTTTTACATGAGTTATCTAAAAAAAACAAAGATAAAAATAAAAAGAAAACATTAAAATTGTCAAACACAGATATAAATATTGACATCCCTAAGGATTGCTTAATATATAATTCAGCAAAAGAACCTAGTTATGGTTGTTTAAAAAATGGTTCTAAACCCACATTTAGAGATTTAAATAAAACACAAAAGCACAATACAAATAATACTAATACTCAAAAAAGATTACAACTAGCACTAGAAAATAATACATATTATGATCATTCAGAGTTTCATAATAAATATCAAACGCATACTAATGACAATGTAGAGACTAATAAACCCAATATTCAATTAAAAATAATAGAAAATACATCACAAGAAACATTAAATGGTGCTAATCTCTCAAATAATGAAATAATAACTGCTTCATATGATTATACAAATAATTATCCCACCAATAAAGAAACTTTAAATGTAATTGACCTAAATAAAAATGACCTAAATAAAAATGACGTAAAAGAAGAAATTCTTACTAAAGAAATTCTAACTAATGAAATTATAACCAATAAAGAAGATAATTTAACTAATGAAACTATTCTAAATAAAGAAGACTCAAAAGAAGAATTACCAAAAGAAGAGTCATATATTCCAAAATTACGTAGAATTACAAGAACATATAAGTATAAATTAGGAAAAAAGAAAGATAGTAAACATATTGGATTGCTTATAAAAAATAGAGAGACTCAAAAAAAAATAAAGCAAGAAGTATCACAATTGAAACAACAACCTATTCAAAATGTTAAAAATTTTTTACGAGAGAAAAATTTAATAAAATTAGGTTCACAAGCACCCAATGATGTATTACGAAAATTATATGAAGATAGCGTATTAGCAGGCGAAATCACAAATACAAATAATAACAATTTGGTTCATAATTATTTAAATGATGTGTAACAATAACATTTATTTTTTTTTAAATACTAATTTTAATATTATTAAAATCAAAAATATTGAAAATCCAACATAAAACATTTTAACTAGTAATTCATCTTCAAATTTTACTACTTTATCAATATTTATAGATTCTAACATTTTATCAATTTCTGAAGAATTCTGTATTTTATCGATATTTGATAAATACTGTATTTTATCGATATTTTGTTTTATAATATTATCACTAATATTAGGTTCATTATTATCATAATTTTCAGTCGTAGGAGTTGAAGGAGGTGGTGGAGTTTGTATAGTTGGAATAGTTATTGCTCCATTGCTTAAATTTTCTGCTTTTATTCTTTTAAGGTCGTCAATAGAAAAATACACAGATGGACTATTTCCGCTATAATTTCTAGTACCTCTAACACCATACATATTATAGTCAATTAGATGACATTTAACACTTGCTTTCATACAATAAGGTTTAGTACTTCCAGTAAAAGATGAAACTAGATCAATCACATTTGTAGCAACATTATTTAAACTATAAAATGCTGATGGTACTACACCAGTGAGGTGCGCATTACTTTGTCCACCAGTTAAAAAACTTGAACCATCTGTTATATTATTTATATACTTGTGTATGTAAGGAGTTTCTCCGGATGGTGTTATAATATTTCCAAGACTATCTACAGGAGTGCATTGAATATTAGTTTTTAAAACATATTTATTACCTACTACTCCTTTATTATTATATAAACATTCTTGAGCTGTTCCTTTGTCTGCGTCTGATACTAAATAATTTACATAATTAAACATACCACCAAATACTTTTGCTGTATTATCCAATGATGTCAATCCGCCTCTATTAAATGTACTTGTATCTACCATTTTATCGCTTGGTTTTACACAAAAAGGATAATTATGTTGAAAACCAAAAATTTCATCAACAATACATTTTTGTGAATCACTCATAATTCATCAATTAAAATAATATAATATAATAATTTTAGATAATAATTATATTATTTTATGAAATAACACATATTATTTTATGAAATAACACATATTATTTTATGAAGGAATATTAATATTTACACCTTCTACTCTATTTAATATATTTTCAATTTTACTTTGATCTGGAATTCTTTTTTTATACCTTTCTGCCATTTTTTCTATATCTTTTTCCAATCTTTTATTACCAGAAAATTTACAAGCAGTAATGCCTTCTATAATTTTAAATGTAGAATCATTATTTACAAAAAATATTATAATTAATAAAATAAGTAACAAAATAAATATTATAAATTTATATGATTTTAAGTAAGTAATTGGTTTATTGGTAAAAAAATTTTTATTGAACATAATCTAATATATAATAATAATTAATAATAATTAATAATAATTAATAATAATTAAAAATAATTAAAAATAATTAAAAATTATTACAAATTATAAATATTATAGTATATTATTAATATGAGACTTTATTTTAATCAAATAACTCCAAACATTATTTCAAAAGGATTAGTAAATAATAATGTAACAATTGTTCCTAAAATTGTAAAAAATGAATTACCTACTAATAGTAGTAACTACATTCCTTGGTCAGAAGATTGTTCTATTAAAAAATATAAATTCAATGCTAATCCTATTAGACATTATAGAAAACAATATGTAAATAAAAATTCAAATAATACAACAACATTTAGCAATTTATCTTTAATAGGAAGTTTAGATAAACCAGGTGTTAATATTGTTACTAATGTTAATAGACCAAGAAGTGATTTATCCAATTGTAATTTAAGTATATATACTTATTTAGATAAATATGTTGGATGTAAAACTCTTAGTGGAGACAGATTTTATGATCCTTCTTTAAATAAAATGATATGTGTTTCATTTAATCCTAGTGCTTTAGTAATTAAAACAGCATCTACAAATTTATCAAATAATTATGCTTCATCACATAGAGAATATTTATACAGCAAAAATAAAACATTTAATCAAAATTTGCCTTTAATAGCAAATGAAAATAGTAGTATTAATAATGGTGAAATAACAACTATAACACATGATGGAGAAAAAGTATGTACTACATTTAACCCATCAAATAAAAAATTTCAATGTCAAGGACCAGTTAGTTCAAGTGCTAGAATTTCAAGTTTGAAGTATAGTTGTGATGATAGTGTTCATTGTAAAAAAACATATATTAATACATTATATGATAATGATCCATTAAGCAAAAAAAAAGTTTCACCATTATGTGTTGGATGTGTTAATGAACCTTCAAAAATACGTAGAAAACGTATTAATATTTTAAAATAAATTCTTTATTTATGATAAATTGATGTTTTTTACACCAATTTATAGATTTTTGTATGTTAATATTTACTAATACATTTAATTTATTAAAATATTTAGTAACTAGCTCATTAGTAACTAGTTCATTAGTAACTAGCTCATTAGTAACTAGTTCATTAGTAACTAGCTCATTAGTAACTAGTTCATTAGTAACTAGTTCATTAGTAACTAGTTCATTAGTAACTAGCTCATTAGTAACTAGCTCATTAGTAACATTTATAGATGACAAGTCATTTTCTTCGTATTGACTATTATTATTTTCTATTATAATATAGTCTTCATTAAATATTTCACTAGTAGTATTATTAATAATATCATTAGTATGTACAATATTTTTATTAAAAATATTCAAATATTTCAAAAATGAATTATAATTATTATCCAACAAATTATATTGAATATTTAAAATTTTAAATTCTCTTATTAGATTAATAGTATTTTTAATATTTTCTAATTGTTGTTGTCCATATATAGAATTAATTTCTTGCAACTTTGTAATAAACAATTGATTTAATTCAATATTAAATAAACTATAAATTGTGTCAACTTTATTAATTAATAACTCAAAATTTTCTATAATATTTGATATAATTTTTTTATTATTGTTTTTATAATTTCTACAAATTATATATTTTTCAGAATTAGCACATCTGCTTGTATTTGGTTTAAATATAAAGACATTTTCATATAAGTTACACAATAAATATATAACTTCTATTGTTTTTATTTTAAATACATCAAATATTTTTAATATAAAATTACCTCCTTGCTTTTGCATTACTAACGCATAAAAAACTTGTGATAATATTAATTTAAATGACATATCTTCTTGATTATTAAAATCAAGTGAAAAATCAAATCCACCATCCGCAGTAATATAATCCATTGATCTAAAATGTTTTTTATAACAATAAATTAAATTTTCTTTTAAAAATAAATCTCCATTTTTTGATGCCCCGTATTCTATTTTAATGTTTTTATTATTGCTCAATAACTGACTTGCCTTTTTCCACGAAGGAATATTAATATTATCACTAATTAATGTCATACCATAATATGTATCTTGCTTATTATTTCTTTTATAATTAAAAGCTTCTATAAATCCACCAGGACCTTCGGCCAAATGAAAAGATTGTATATTTGTAGTTTCATTTAGAAAACTAAATGTGTCTATTATTTCTATCATCTTGAAAAAAGACCGCGATAATGGTTTATGTTTACATAAAGAACATTTATGATTAGGAACAATGGTATGTATATATTCATATGGATTTGTAATTTTTTTCAAAATATCCCAATATTCATAATATTCATCAATAGTTTGCTTTAACAAATGTAAATAATTATATAATGAATAACATATTATTATATCATTAGCATCGGATACTATATTTGCTTGTGACTTATTATTTTTATATATAATATTAAAATCTAAATTCAAATTATTCAAATTTGGCAAATTAATATAGGTCATATAATTTTTTAATAGTTACTTTATTAACTAAGTATAGAAAAATACATTTATATATTTATTTACAAATATATAAATGTGTGAATGTATAAATGTGTGAATGTATAAATGTGTGAATGTATAAATATGTGAATGTATATTTAATTGTAATTTATTGAGCTTTCTTAGTTTGTGTTTTTTGTGATTTTTTTGTTTCTGCTTTTAAAGATTTTTCAGCTTCTTTTGCCGCCTTCTTTTCTTGTGCTGCTTTTAATTTTTCCTCTTCTTTTGCTTTCTTTTTTTCTTCGGCAAGTTTAATTTTTTCATCTATTGATAGTTTTGTTTTATTGACTGCTTTGCTTTTGCTTTGTTGTTGTTCTTCTAATTGTTCTTCTAATTGTTGTTCTAAATCTTGCGCTTCTTTCAAATATTTGGATGCCAATTTTTTAGATTTTTCATCTAACTTTTCTTTTTCTTGGATTTCAAATTCTTCATCTATTTTTTTAAACTCACCAATAATTTCATCTTCTAATTCTTTTTCTTTTAATTCCTGCTTTTTAGATACTAATTTTTCTGGATCATATTCAACATTTCTAATCTTTTTAAATATAAAGTAATTGTTTAAAAACGAAATTTGTTTTTCTTCACTACTTAATTGTGCCGAATTTCCTATTTTTTTTAATAAATAATTATTACTTTTTAATTCATTAGTCATAAAATTGTATAAATGCTCAAAATTACCCATTGACCCAGGTAAATTTAATTGTTTGTATTCGGTTTCATTTAATAATACAAATCCATTATTTTCCATAATTCTTAGTAAATATTTAAAATTAACTAAGTATTCTTTGAATGTTTTATTAATTGTTTCTTGATACACATTAATAGCATAACCTAAACTAGACTCATCATCATTAAATTCTTTCGCATCATATTTTTTTGTTAATTCCCATATTTTTTTTTCATTTTTAAATAAACTAATTGACTCATCAATGTTTAACGAATTTAACATATTAAATATTTTGCTTCCATCATAACAAGTTCCAATAAAGTATCCTTCTAATGCTGTACATTGTGTTATATTTTTTATAAATTCATTTAAAACATTTTCGCTTTCAAACATATAATGCATCGCAAATTGTATAGAACTAATATTAAATCCATTTTTTACAATACCATAATTATTATATACACCTTTACCTAATAAGACTTCATTTTTTGTCCCTTCACCAAAAAGTGCTTTAATAATTTGTCTAGATTTATCATCATATAATGCTGAACCATCTTTAATATTATGACTACTATTACCATGTAAGAATAATGCTTTAGGAATTATCGCATAACGTTGAGCATAATTTAAATAGCGAGCACATACACCATCTAATCTATTTTCAATATTGTCTTTGCTTAAATCTAAACCTAATACAAAATTGAGATTTGCCGATATCCATTTAGGCAAATCGCCTCCTTTACCGACAGCATAATCTATTAGTGAATATCCTGATTTAGATACTTTATTTATTAACATACTTTTAACATACAAATTATGAAAATCACGCAACGCTTGTGTTTCAGATGTTTTGGAAATTTTATTATAATATACATCATCATCATTATTAACTGTTACTCCATTTCCAGTCATTAAAATAGATTCACTTATTGGATTATGAATAGATTGCCAATTTGAGTTTGCTGTATGATAGGCATTGCCAAAGTTTTTAACTCCTGAACGCAATTCTGATGTTTTATCAGAGCGAACTCGCAATGGTTCCCATCTCCAAAATTCTGGATTATTACTATTATAAGCAAATTCTACAATAGTATTATCTTCAATTTCATCACCTTCTAGCGTATAAATCTTAAGATTATTTGATTCATCTAGTTTGCCCATAATATTACATAATCCAGCATTAACATCATTTGGATTTGTTGGATAAAAACGACAAGGTTTATAACTATTAGTATAAGATTCTTTTGTATCACGCTTAATATTATTATTTATAATATCATTATATGGATTAATATAACCATGTTTTTTTTCATCAAAACCTACATTTAATATTAAAGTGTAATAACTTTTAACTTGATTATATGAAGTTAAATCTTCGCCTTCATTGTTTAAAGTTCCAATATAGTTTCCTCCTAATTCATTTTTTTTAAACTTAATTAAGAAATCAATAGTATTATAGTGTGGAGGTTTCCATTTAAATGATTCATTCCATGTAGTTTTATAATTTGGGGCAGCAACTCCTGTTTTTGAACTACATACGCCTGTATTTGCCGGTGTAAAAATTAATCCGTCTGTATTATATTCATATAAACCCTCATTAATATTACTCAAAATTTTTGTACAACCATTAAATATGTGGGCACCGTAAAATTTTTTAACATTAATTTTAATATGTATTTCTTTACTATTTGTAATTGATTTTAATTCTAGACTTTTTATTACACTATTTAAAATTATAAGTCGATAATTGAAATTTTCCTCTTTTTTGCTTTTCTCACTTTTTTCTTGTGCACTTGTTTCTTGTGTGGTTGTTTCTTGTGTGGTTGTTTCTTGTGTTTCTTTTTTGCTTGTTTCTTTTTCTTGTGTACTTTGTTCTTCAATAGTCAAATTAATAAAAGGTAAACCTGTTACATTTTTTCCATTAAAATAATATATATCAAAGCAAGCAAAAACATTTATATATTCACCTTTTTTATTATGTAAAATATGTTCACCATCTATAATAGTATTAAATAATTCTTTTTTTTCACTATAGCATCCTATAAATTGTATATTCATAGTTGTAGAAACAAAGTATAATTTTCCTTGTGGTGATATATATAGTAATTTTCTGGTTCCGTCTGCTTTATCAGTTACAGTATAATTATTTCTAATATTTGGAATAGAATTATTTGTATCATTTATTTCTGTTTCGGGTAAAATATTTACCATTTGTAATGTAGTAGATGATGGACCAATAAAATCTTTTATATTTGGTAGCATCATAGCTTTATAATCTGGACCTTTTGCTAATTTTAAATATTGTTGCATAGCAAAATCCATCTCATTTAGAGTTATGGGATAATTTGTTTCTTGTAATCCTATTAAAATATATTTAATAACTTTGCGTAAATTTGTATATAAAAATTCCGCACTTGAAAATGTTTTATTAGCAATAATAAGTTCATTATTCAATTCTATTTCTATTTCAAAATTTTCTAATGAATTAAAAACCTCCGAATCTTTAATATTAAATTGCTCAATAAATTTGCCATATTGTGATTTAGAAGTTTTAACAATACTACAATGAATTAAAAATGGTAAATCTGGGTGTCTATATTCATAGCGTTTAATATATCTAAATATTTTTTTAAATGAATTCCATTTGCTATGTAGTTCTTCAATAGCATTATGATTTCTAGGATAATTTTGCTCTGTTTGATAGCATACGCGAAAATTATAATCATCAAAATCTAGCGGAAATAATTGTGTGTCATTATTTTTAAAATATTCTTTTTCTACAAATTTAATATTATTTTCATCTAAGATCCCAGATAAATTATTAAATTTACAATAACTTTGAATATTTGGCATTCCATTTATTTGTGTTCTAATATTGGATAAATTACTAGCATTCATTATTTTCAAAAAATAATTTTCATTAATTAATTTAAAATCATAATTCAGCAAACTCTTTATTACATTGTAAAAATCCACTTTATTAATATTTTTTATTTTCTTTGTTCCAAAACGAATTTCAAATTCAGGATATACATTTTCAGAAAAGCGTGTATAAGTTGATAAATATGTTTCAATATATTTTTGAAATTTATTGCTCAATTCTTCTTTTTGAGAATCTTTGCTCATTTCTTTGGTCGTTTCTTTGGTCGTTTCTTTGGTCGTTTCTTTGATTAATTGACTTTTACTCATAATTAATATATATTATTATTTATTATTTATTATTTATTACATTGTAATATATAATAAATTTCAATTTTATAATAAAATGAAAAAAATAAATAAAATGAAAAAAATATAATAGCATAATATTGACACTAATTTAAATAAGTTTTTGTAATATATTTTCATATAATTCTTGCTTCTTCTTTTTTTTAGTATGTTCATCATATATATTAATATTTAGTTTTTCAGCTAAAGAAACCAAATCATCTAATTTATAATTACTAAATGCCTTCAATGGTTTTTCAAGATTTTCAATAGCATAATATGATTTTAATATTTTTTGAAGTTCTTCTTCTGTTGTGCTATTATTGACTAATTCTATATCAAAATTATTAAATTGGGAACTCATTTTTACGTTTGTTATTTTTAATAATTTATAATTTTGTAAGTTAATAACTTTTTCATCATTGTTTGTACATAAAACACAATATGTATTATTGTCGCGAATTAATATAACATTTACTAAATATAATACACATAAAGCATGAAAAGTTTTGAAACTTATTTTTTCATTATTGGTAAGATCATCTTCAACCACGCTTTTTTGTATTTTAAAATCTTTTAAAATATTTTTTTGATTTTTAAATTTTTCAACACTATTAATTTTAAACTCTTTCATAATTTTAAATGAATTAATATGTTCTAAATCAGTATCATTTAAATTATTAATAATTTTGTAAAATATCCAAAATAATTTATCCGCAAAATTTTTATGATTATTAATTTTAAATGGCTCATTATATTTGCTGTATTTTTTTGAATAATTTATTTGAACTCGATTTCTTGGAACGCCTACATGTACAACTATATTTTGCTTTTTAATATTATTGCTTACATTGGTTTCATTGGTTTCCTTGATTTTATTAGTTTCATTAGTTTCATTAGTTTCATTACTATTAACACTATTAATAAATGTTAAATTTTTTGAAGTATTGTTACTAGTTTTAAAGTCATATAACATATAATGCTTTAGTTCATTTAAATCTAGTTTTTTTAATAATTCTTCTTTATTTAGACATAACATTTTAAGTACTAATATTATTACTAGTAATATCTTTATTATCTTTAAAATAAATTGTTTGCAAAGTTCTTTTCAATTTTTCGTCTTTATTTATATCACTTTCTTGTTTTTTAATAAAATCAATATAATTACATATATCTTTGTAAACTTTAAGAGATATTTTATTTAAATTAACAAAAATACCATTACTATTTTCATTTAAATAAACATTATTTATTTTTAATATTTTAGCAATTTCTATATGATGACCATTTTCTAAAGCTTCAATTGTTTTACACAATTTAATCAAATCATTTGAATCTATATTATTATTAGAGTCAATAATATTATTTTTACACGTTATAGTTTTGTCTTCGTTGTCTTCGTTGTCTTCATTGTCTTCATTGTCTTCTTTGTCTTGATTGTCTTCATTGTCTTCTTTGTCTTCATTGTCTTTTTTGTCTTCGTTGTCTTTATTGCTATCCATAATTGTTAATTAATACTAATAAAAAATTACCTTTAAATAAATTTTATATAACTAATCAATCATTTCATTTATATGTAAGTTTTTTATAGCTTGTTGTGTTGATTTCTTAATTTTTATTTTTAATTTTTTTCCTCCTATTTTTTCTAAATTTTCATCAGTGTCTAGTGATTCCAATTCATTTTTTAATGTGCTATAATTATTAATACTTATTAATTCAGCAATTATACTAATAAATTTATCATTTAATTCATAGCGTTGACCTAATATACGAACTTGTATAATATCATTTTCTTTTATTTGTGAGAAAACCTCATTATTATAATGATGATCACGTGCTATAAAAACAACATATGGACTATGTTCATCATCTACAATTAATTCGGCACGAACTCCTACTTTTGTTATAGATTTTGTAATACAATAAATTATTGTGGATTCAACTGGATTTGTTATTAAACACTCAAAAACACATTCAAATAATATTTTATTATCAAATAATTCGCCGCTTGAATATGTTAATAATTTTACACTGTTATTTTTAACATATCCTTCTTTAATACATTTACCTTCATTTAATTTTTTGATTTTTGTTTCTAATATGTCAAATAATTCTGAATTGACTTCATCATATTTTAATACTATTTTTTGTGTTAATAATGAACGAATATAAACATGTGAGTTGTCTAATGTAGTTTTTTTAAACGATGATTTTTTATTTTGTATTTTAGACATTATAGTATATATATTATTAATTTAATCTTTAAAATTATTTCAATTATATAATAAAATATTTTTATTATATTTTATTATATTTTATTATATTTTATTATATTTTATTATATTTTATTATATTTTATTATATTTTATTATATTTTATTATATTTTATTATATTTTTTTATTTTTT